>Ga0070731_10001363_pt1 | contig 25516 bp, 18 predicted proteins | sample Coa_R1_2_FD_66448 | JGI IMG/M metagenome (GOLD analysis project Ga0070731, IMG submission 66448) | Surface soil microbial communities from Centralia Pennsylvania, which are recovering from an underground coalmine fire - Coalmine... | ecosystem: Environmental > Terrestrial > Soil > Unclassified ... | reverse complement strand
CTCGACGTCGGCGAGGAACTGCATCTCGACGGTGACGGTGCCGTCGCCCTGGCAGGTTTCGCAGCGGCCGCCGGGGATGTTGAAGGAGAAGTGGCCGGCGGTGTAGCCGCGCTTTTCAGCGTCGCGCGTGGAGGCGAGGAGGGCGCGGATCAGGTCGAACGCCTTGATGTAGGTGACGGGATTGGAGCGGGGCGTACGGCCGATGGGCGATTGATCAATCATGACGGTTTCGCGGATGGCCTCGGCGCCCTCCAGGCGGCTGCAGGTTAGTTTTTGGGCGGGTTCGAGGGATTCATCGTGGGGTACGGCTTCGACAGCCGGAGCTTTGTGGAGTGCCTGCATCGAGCGATAGATCACGTCGTGGACCAGCGTGGATTTGCCGGAGCCGGAGACTCCGGTGACTACCACCATGGCGCCGAGCGGGATCTGGACATCGATGTTTTTCAGATTGTGCATGCGGGCGCCGTAGAATTTCAGACGCTTGGGGCGGGCGGCCCTGGAGGCCGGCGCAGGCCCATGGCCTGCCTCACGGAGATAGCGGCCGGTGAGCGACTGTGGATCGGCGACCAGGTTGGAATAAGTGCCTTCATAGACGATTTCGCCGCCGTGTTCGCCGGCGCCGGGGCCGAGGTCCACGATGCGATCGGCGGCGCGCATGACATCGGCATCGTGTTCGACGACCAGGATGGTATTGCCGATCTCACGGAGCTCCTGCAGGATGCGGATGAGACGGCCGGTATCACGCGTGTGCAGGCCGATGGAGGGTTCATCGAGCACGTAACACGCTCCCACGAGGCGCGATCCCAGGCAGGTAGCGAGCTGGATGCGCTGGGCCTCGCCGCCGGAGAGGGTAGCGGAGAGGCGATCGAGGGTCAGGTATTCGAGGCCGACGTCATTGAGAAACTTGAGGCGCTGCCGAATCTCGACCAGGATCTTTTCGGCGATGGCGGTTTCTTCGGGCGAGAGCTCGAGCGCATCGAAGAAGGCCATGGCCTCGGCGATGTTCATACGGACCACGTCGGCCATATTGCGGCCGGCGATGCGGATATACAGAGCTTCCTTGCGCAGGCGCGCGCCCTTGCAATCGGGGCAGAGGGCGTAGCCGCGATAGCGGCTGAGGAAGACGCGGACGTGGACCTTATACTTCTTGGTTTCGAGGAAGTCGAAGAAGTTGCGGATGGCGGCTTCGAGAGTTTCTTTCTCAAGGGCGGTGAGGTCGCAGACCGGGACATTCATGCGCACGTTTTTGGCGCGCGCGGTCTTGCGGAAATTGCCGAGCCAGGAGCGGTACTTGGGCTTGGTCCAGGGGTCGACGGCGCCCTGGTCGAGGGATTTGTTCCTGTCGGGGATGACCAGGTCCATATCGAAGTCGATGGTGTTGCCGAAGCCCTGGCAGCGCGGGCAGGCGCCGAAGGGGTTATTGAAGCTGAACATGCGGGGCTCGGGATCGGCGAAGGTGAGGCCGCACTGCCTGCAGGCGAATTTCTCGCTGAAGCGCAGGGGGGCGGTGGCGCCTGGCTGATCGGCCCCGGCGGCGTTCTTGAGCACGATCTCGCCGGATTCGCGATAGGCGATTTCGACGGTATCGACCAGACGCTGGCGCAGCTCTGGTCCAGGTTCGGCGGGGATGGCGAGGCGGTCGATCAGGATGAAGACGGGTTTCGAGAAGTCGATATCGAGGAGCGATTCCGGGGTGGAGAATTCAAAAGTGCGGCCGGCCTGAAAGAGGCGGCTGAATCCCTTCTTGCGCAGATCAAAGAGATGGTCGCGGAGGGCCTGGGTGTTGGGGTGCGCGGCGGCGGCGCCGACAGGGAAGAGGGCGTACCAGCGGGAGCCGGCGGGAAGAGCGAGGAGTTGCTGGGCGACCTGGTCGACGGTATCGCGTTCGACGCGCTTGCCGCAGTTGGGGCAGAAGGTGCGGCCCACGCGAGCGAACAGCAGACGGAGAAAGTCGTAGCACTCGGTGGAGGTGGCGACGGTGGAGCGCGGGTTGCGGCTGGTGTTCTTCTGGCGGATGGCGATGGCGGGGGCGATGCCGTCGATGTCATCGACCGCGGGCTTTTCCATGCGCTCGAGGAACTGGCGGGCGTAGGCGGAGAGGGACTCGACGTAGCGGCGCTGGCCCTCGGCGTAGATGGTGTCGAAGGCCAGGGAGGACTTGCCGGAGCCGGAGACACCGGTGATGACGGTGATCTGGTTGTGGGGGAGCGAGAGCGAGATATTTTTGAGATTGTGGACGCGCGCGCCGCGAATCCGGATGTTTTCTTGCAAGGTCATTTTCAGTATAAAGCAATGGGCGGCTTAAGGGGCGGATCCGGTGCGGAACTGGGTTTGTCGATTTTGTAAGCCATTGTAAACAGGGGATGAATTGGCTTTGTTTCGTTTTTTCCGCGCCTAATGTGAAGCGGGATTCGCGGAGAACGATTGGCGAAGAAGATCATCCGATTTGAGGGTAGCACGGGGGTGGTTTGGAATCGGGCGGGCACGGAGCGGGTTTGGACTTGGGAAGGGACGTCTTTGATTGACCAGGTTGGAAATAGGGGTGGCGCGGGGGTTTTTGGGCTGAAGCGTGACTGGCCCTGGCGGGAGCGACCTTTACGCTACTTCAACTCCAGTAATTCCGGCACGCTCCACCTGGCTAGTGCTTCAACTCTTCCACGATCTCGGCGGCCACCGCGCGGGCCTTCTCGATAGCGCCCGGCTCGAAACTGATGGCGCCCACGCGGGCGTGGCCGCCGCCGCCGTAGCGTTCGCAGATGGTGGCCAGGTTGTGTTTGGGCGCCTCCGCGGCCCAGGGGTTCGATCCCACGGAAACCTTAGTGCGAAAGCTCGAAGGGCTCACGGACACGGTATACGTGCAGGTGGGGAACAGATAATACGGAATGAATTTGTTGTAGCCTTCCAGATCGTAGCCCGTGAGATCGAAAAAGACTACGCCGTCATCCTGCCGGGCGCGTTTGCCGATCAGGCCCACCGAATTGACGTGGCGCTGGTACAGGGGCTCGAACAGCGCCTGGATTTCGGGCTCGGCGGCAATCTCCTCCAGCCTCCGGCTCTGCATCCAGCCGATGATCTTCTGAACAATCCCGGAGCCTTTGGCGCCCTCGATCACCAGCGTCAGCTTCATAGCCGGGGCGCCCAGTTCCACGGCGGTCTTGGCGTCCGGATATTGCGCTCCATCGATGATGTTGGCCCATTCGACGAGCTGTTCCAGGTCCGGCGCGGCGAAACCGTAGCGTTCGCGGGCCACTGCGCAGATGTATGACGTGCAGGATTTGTACGACGGATCGTAGAGTTTGCGGCCGCTGGTGTCCTGGCGGTAATTCCGGGCGTCTGCGGGCGTCAGGAACGCACTCTGGTGGTGATCGAACCACCAGGTCAGCCGGGGATCGCTCGAATATTTGAAATCAACGATGGCGTTCACATCGCCATCAAAGAGGCTTTCGTCAAAAAGCTGGGATGCCTTGTGGGCCATCCCGGTGTAGGCGAATTCCGCTTCCGGGTAGAAGGCACCCTGCATGAAGCGGGTGAAATACGCGGCGGAGGCGGCGCCGTCAAAGCAGTGATCGTGGTAAAGAATGCGGACCCGCATGAATTTGTAGGAAACGTACCAGCTTGCCTGAATGGCAGGGCAAAAAGCAAGTCTGCCTGCCGACACTACCGGGCGCGGCGAGTCTATACTCGGTAGCATGGCTGCCGCCGACCTCCGCCAAACCCTCCGGTCTCTGGGCCGCCGCCCGGCATTCGCGCTGGCGGCCATGCTCACGGTGGCGCTCGGCGTGGGCGCCAATACCGCGGTTTATCGCGTCATCTACGCGGTGCTGCTGCGGCCCTTGCCTTTTCACGAGCCTGAGCGGCTCATGCAGGTGTGGGAGAACACACCGGCCTTGCCGCAGTTGCAGGTCACCGTGCCGGATTACGAGGATTGGCGCAGCCAGACCCGCACTTTCGTCCAAATGGCGGCGTACACGTTCCAAGCCATGAACCACATCACGCTGGCCGGGCAGGGCGAGCCGGAGGTGGTGCAGGCCACTAACGCGTCGGCGGACCTGTTTCCGGTCATGGGCATCCAGTTGCTGTTGGGCAGTGGCTTCAGCGCCGCCGACGATCGCGAGCAGCGGCCGGTGGCACTGATCTCCGAAAAGCTGTGGCGCCAGAAGTTCCACGCCAACCGGGCAATTGTGGGCCGCGCCATGCGTCTCGAAACGGAATCGTTCACCGTAATCGGCGTGGTTCCCACCCGGCAGGCGTTTCCACCATGGGCGGATGTCTGGATGCCGTTTTCCCGGATCGAGCCCGAGTTACGGAACAGGCGGAAGTATCACCCGCTGGAAGTGATCGGCCGACTGCGGCCCGGCCTGAGCGAAGACGCAGGCGACCGGGAAGTACGGGCGATTGCCGCGCGCCTGGCGGCGGAGTATCGCGATACCAATGGCACGGTGAGCGCTCACGCGGTCCCGCTAGTACGCGAAATTACGGGTGACGTGCGGCCGGCGTTGCTGCTGGTTTGGGCGGCGGTCGGCTTGGTGCTGCTGATGGCCTGCGCCAACCTGGCCCACATGCTGCTGGCTCGGATGCTCGACCGGCGGCAGGAGATGGCCATCCGCGCCTCGCTGGGCGCCGGGCGGGCAGCCCTCACGCGGCTGGTATTGACCGAGAGCCTGTGGCTGGCCCTGGCAGGTGGAGCGGGGGGCGCGCTGCTGGCAGCCGCGGCGGGCAGGTTCCTCGAGCGGATGGCGCACGGACGCATCCCGCGCCTGGACGAGCTGGGCGCCGCGGGACACGCGCCTCTATTCGTACTGGCGGTATCGCTGGTCTGCGGGATTCTGTTCACGCTGCCGGCGTGTGCCCAGGCGTTGCGGACGGACACGCAGCCGTTCAGCGGGCGATCCATGAGTAAACCGCGCTCGCCGCTCGGTTCGGTCCTGATTGCGGCTGAAGTAGCCATGGCGTTCGTGGTGCTTGTGGGAGCGGCACTACTGGTACACAGTTTCGCGGGACTGCTGAGCGAGGACCCGGGGTTCCAGGCAAAAGGCGTACTGGCGGTGGAACTTCCGTTGCCCAGCAGCCGCTATGACGGGCAGAAGGCCGCGCAGTTTCTGAATGCGCAACTGGCGCCTGCGTTGCGCGCATTGCCCGGAATAGAAGACCTGGCCGCCGTCAATTGCGCGCCCATGAGCCTGGGACTTACCGAGCGTACCCGCTTTGCCAGCCGGTTCGGCATCGAAGGCCGCACGTTCGAGGCCGGCCGCTACCCTGTAGCGCAGCTTCGCTGGATATCGCCCGAGTACTTTCGCGTGCTGCGGATTCCTCTGCGGCGCGGCCGCCGGCTGACCGAGGCGGATCGCGATCAGCCGCGTTATCTTATCAACGAAACGCTGGCGCGGCGGTTCTTCCCGCACGAAGATCCCACGGCGCGCCGCCTGGTGATGGGAGTCATGGATCCGCATCCGAATCCGGTCTCGATCGCGGGGGTGATCGCGGACGTGCGCGATATGGGTCTGGACGAGGAACCGCAGCCCACGCTGTACCTCGTCGGCGGTTCACCGTATATGACGCTGCTGATCCGGACGGCGGGCGAGCCGCTGCGGTGGGCGGCGGCCGTGCGCGAGGCGATTCAACGCGCCGATCCGGAGGTGGCGGTGGTAAAGGCCGCGCCGGTGGAGCAGTACGTTTCCGATTCACTGGCGCGCCGCCGCTTCGCGCTGGCCCTGCTGGCGGCGTTCGGCGGGCTGGCGGCGCTGCTCACCGCGGCGGGAATTTACGGCTTGCTGTCGTATTCGGTGAGTGGACGCGTCCGCGAATTCGGCATTCGCGCGGCGCTGGGCGCGTCGCCGGCGAGTCTGAGGAGCTTGATCCTGAGGGAGAGCGCGGCCGTGACCATACCGGGGCTGGCCGTGGGGTTAGCGATTTCGCTGGCGGGCGCGCGGTTGGTGAAGGGGATGCTCTATCAGTTGTCGCCCGTGGATCCGGTATCGCTGACCGCCGCGGGCGTACTGTTGATCGCGATCACGGTAACGGCTGTATGGCTCCCGGCCCGGCGCGCGGCAGCGGCAGATCCGGCCGTGACATTACGGGTAGAGGGCTGAATCGGGTAACACTCCGGCACGGTGAAATGCGCGTTGTGCGCGGACCGGCAGCGCGCTAGAATTGCCCTCGTGCACTTCCGCAGACTCGCATGTTTCTTTCTGGGGGCGTGGCTGGCGGGCGGCCTGTTCATGGACATGGTGGCCACCCAGAACTTCCGCTCGGTCGATCGCCTGTTGGCCAAGCCCGCCTCGCCGGCCGCCCAGCAGATCGACAAGCTGGGGCCGGACGCCGCGCGCAGGTTCCTGCGCCACCAGATTTCCGAGCAGAATCGCTGGTACTTCGAGACCTGGGGCGTGGTGGAGATCGGCCTGGGGGTGGCGCTGTTGCTGGTCCTGCTGTTCGGCAGCACCGAGACGAATCTGACCCTGCTGCTGGCCTTATTGATGCTGCTGATCGCAGTGGTGCAGCGATTCGCCCTGACCCCGCAGATGGTGGTGCTCGGCCGGATCATCGACTGGGTTCCCCCCGGCGAGCCATCGCCCGAGCGGTCGCGCTTTTGGATGCTGCACAACGCGTTCGCCGGGCTGGACCTGCTGAATTTGATGCTGGGATTCCTTCTGACCGCCAAGCTGCTATTCCGCAGAAGGCGGCGGGGAGCCGGCCAGGACGAAGCGACATTCGACCGGCACCCCGCGACTGCCGGGTAAGCGGGGCTAGCTGCCCGGGTCCAGGTCCACGCGATCAATAAAGCCGATCACCGCCATATCGATGGGCGAATCCATCCGCCCCACACTGCTCATGGCCGCGTAGCCATCCGTGGTGAGCAGCACGCGGTCACCCACGCCCGCGCCCACGGCATCCAGGGCAATCACCGCGTCACCACGGTTTGATCCGTCCAGATTCAAGGGTTGGACCAATAACAGGTTGCGTCCCTCGTGGCTGGGGTGCTTCCGGGTGGCCGTCAAATCGCCCACCACGCGCGCGATCAGCATGGCTCAGGTCCTCCGCAGGTGGATGGAGTCCACGATGCCCGTGATGGTGCTGTCGACCGGCACCTGCTCGGGCAGGAACGCGTAGCTGGCTTCCTTGCTGCGGGTCCAGTAGACCAGTTCGCCGGCGCCCGCGCCGGTCCAATCCGCGCACACCAGGCGCCGGCCGGTGGGTTCCAGTTCGGGAGTCAGGGGCTGCACCAGCAGCAGGCGCTTGCCCTCCAGCCGCCTATCCTTGGCAGTCGCCCATACACACCCAACCACGCGGCCCAGCAGCATGTCAATCCAGGCGCACGTCGTCCACAATGCCGACGACGGCCGTATCCACGGGGGCATCCTTGCAGCCTTCACCCATGCGGGCGGAGCTGCCCGAGACCACCAGCACCTTTTCCTTGAAACCAGCACCGACGGTATCGACGGCCACCAGGTAGCCGGATTCGTCCTTGCCTTCGGGCGAAACCGGACGCAACACGAGCAGCTTCTTCCCTTCCAGGCGGGGGTCCTTGCGGGTCGCCACCACGGTGCCCACTACGCGGGCTAGAATCATCGCGAGCCAACCGGCCGGCTACTTGCCGGCATTATGCGTCTTGCCAATCGGCAGGATGTCTTCCAGGCTCTGGTGCGGGCGTGGAATCACGTGCACGGCGATCAACTCGCCCACGCGCCGGGCCGCCGCGGCTCCCGCGTCGGTAGCCGCGCGCACCGCCGCCACGTCGCCGCGCACCATAGCGGTAACGTATCCGGACCCGATCTTTTCCCACCCCACCAGCGATACCTTGGCGGCCTTGACCATGGCATCGCAAGCCTCGATCATGGCCACCAGGCCGCGCGTCTCGATCAATCCCAGCGATTCACCCATCTATCGTCTCCATGTCTCCAATGTTCCGCTCTTAACCGACACCGCGGGCTCTCAAGGCCTCGTCCACCATGCCGATGAGTTCCTCGCGCGTCACGTAGAACCTGTCCTGCTCCGGCATTTGTTCGGCATACACCGGGCATCCCGGTTCCACGCCCGCACGCGCCTTGACGCCGTAACGGGTTCTCGAATCGAACAGCTTGTCCACTTCCACTTTGGGCAGTACGGTGGGACCGCCCAGCAGTTCGGCCACCAGCGAGATGCGCGCGAAGTGCTCCACCGTTTCCATGCGGAAGAAGGCTTTGTACACATCTTCACCGTAGCTGACCGCGCCGTGATTGCCCATCATGATGGCGTCGTACTTCGGGATGTAGGGCAGCAGGCCCTCGGTCAGGGCCGGCGTGCCGGGCAATCCATAGTCCGCCAGCGGAACGCAACCCAGCCCGATGATCACCTCCGGCAGCAGCGCCAGGTTGAGCGGGCGGCCCGCCGCGGCGAATCCGGTGGCTACCGGCGGATGCGCGTGCAGCACCGAGTGGATATCCGGCCGCATATTGTAAATCGCGCAATGCATGGCGACTTCGGAGGTGCATTCCCTGCGTCCGCGGATCTTCTTACCCTGCATATCGACGATAATCAGATCGTCCACGTGCATCATGCCCTTGCTCACACCCGTGGGGGTGGCCAGAAGGCGGTCGGCGTCCAGGCGAATCGTGATATTGCCGTCGTTGGCGGCGACCCAACCCTTCTGATACACCAGCCGCCCGATGTCGACAATATCCTGCCTGTACTCCTGCTCGGTCTTCGCCATGCGGGATTAATGATTGTAGCAGACCGGCGACGGGAGTTATCGGCGGGCATCGGCGGCAGATTAAGGTTTTGAGAACTCCCGGCCCATAACGCAACACATTTATTGGCCGCCGATCAACGCCGATGCACGCCGAAGAAGACTAAACATGGCGCTCGGGCGCGCCGTGCTAACCTGAAAGTTCCCTATGAGCAGCATCCAGATTACCCTGCCCGACGGCAGTCAACAGTCCGTCGAGGCGGGTAGCCGGCCCATCGACATCGCCCGCAACATCGGCCCGCGGCTGGCCGATGCCGCCATTGTCGCCAAGGTAAACGGCGACCTTTACGATCTCACGCGCCCCCTCGAAGCGGACGCTACGCTGCAATTCCTTACGTCGAAAGACCCCGCCGCGCTGCAGGTGTACCGCCATTCCACCGCGCACCTGCTGGCCGCGGCCGTGCTCGAGCTGTTTCCCGAAACCAAGTTGGGCATCGGACCGCCCATCGACACCGGCTTCTACTACGATTTCGACCGGCCCACGGCGTTTACTCCCGAAGATCTGGAGAAGATCGAGAAGCGCATGTGGGAGATCCAGGCGCGCAACCTGCCTTATGAGCGGGTCCTCACCGGCAAGGACGAGGGCTTGCGCAAATACGCCGACGACTGGATGAAGAAGGAACTGATCGAAGAGCGCGCCGGGGAGGTCTTCAGCCAGTACACTCTGGGCCCGCACTTCATGGATTTCTGCCGCGGCCCGCATGTGCCTTCGACATCCAAGATCAAGGCGTTCAAGCTGCTCTCCATCGCCGGCGCATACTGGAAAGGCGACGAGCATAACAAGCAGTTGCAGCGCATCTACGGAACGGCTTTCTTCACCCAGAAAGAGCTGGACGAGCATCTCGCCAAGCTCGAAGAGGCCAAGAAGCGCGACCACCGCAAGCTCGGCAAAGAGCTGGACCTCTTCAGCATTCAGGAGCTCGCCGGGCCGGGCCTGATCTTCTTCCACCCCAAGGGCGGCATCGTGCGCCGCCAGATCGAAGACTGGATGCGCGACCAGTACATCAAGCGCGGCTATTCCCTGGTCTACACGCCGCACGTGATGCGCTCCGAGCTGTGGAAGACATCCGGCCACTACGGCTTCTACGCCGACAACATGTTCTCCCGGATCGTGCTGGACGACGCCGAATACCAGCTCAAGCCCATGAACTGCCCGGGCCATATCCTGATTTACCGCGATCGCCCGCGCAGCTACCGCGACCTGCCCGTGCGGCTGGGCGAGCTCGGTACTGTCTACCGCTACGAGCGTTCCGGCGTCTTGCACGGCTTGCTGCGCGTGCGCGGCTTCACCCAGGATGACGCCCACATCTTCTGCGCCCCCGAGCAGATCGAAGACGAGATCGTAAGCTGCCTGGAGTTCGCGCTAGATACCCTGCGCACCTACGGTTTTGACGACTACGAAGCGGAGCTCTCCACCTGGGACAACGGCGCCAGCGGCAAGTACGACGGCGCATCACCCGAACAGTGGAAGATGGCCGAAGACGCGCTGACGAAGGCCACCGCGCGGCTCAACATGAAGATCAAGGTGATACCCGATGAAGCCGCGTTCTACGGGCCCAAGATCGATATAAAGCTGGTGGACGCCATAGGGCGGCTGTGGCAGCTCTCGACCGTGCAGTTCGATTTCACGCTGCCGCGCCGCTTTGGCCTGGAATACATCGCCGAGGACGGCAAGGCGCATCAGCCGTTGATGGTGCACCGCGCCTTATACGGTTCCGAAGAGCGCTTTTTCGGCATCCTGCTGGAGCATTATGCCGGGGCCTTTCCAGTGTGGCTGGCGCCGGTGCAAGCCATCGTGCTGCCCATCACGGACCGGCAGACGGATTACGCACGCACGCTCCGCAAGCGGCTGGAGGATGCGGGCATACGCGCCACGGTGGACGACCGCAGCGAGAAGGTCAACCTGAAGATCCGCGAAGCGCAGTTGCAGAAGATCCCTTACATGCTGGTGGTGGGTGACCGCGAGGCGCAAAGCGAGCAGGTGTCGGTGCGTCATCGCAAACACGGCGACCAGGGCGCCAAGCCGGTGGCCGATTTCATCGCGGAGATCCGGGGGCTGATCGACTCCAAGGCGGTTGCCGAGTAGCTGCTCGATGACGGCCATCGAGGTTCCCGAAGATCTTTCCGGCCTCGACGAACAGATCGCGCAGGTTCCCAACAGCCCCGCGGTGTTCCTGCTGTGGCCGCGCGAAGGCGATCCTTACCTGGGCAAGACCACGCTTTTGCGCCGGCGCCTGCTGCGCCTGCTCAAAGAGCGCGAGAAGCCCTCGCGGCTGCTCAACCTGCGGCACACCGTGCGGCGCATCGAGTATCAGCTTACCGGTTCGCCGTTCGAATCCGCCGTGCTGATGTACGAATTCGCGCGCCGGTATTTCCCCAAAACTTACCTGGATCTGCTGAAGCTGCGCATGCCCACCTACGTGAAGCTGGTGCTCACCAACGAATTTCCGCGCAGCCAGCTCACGACCCACCTGGGCCGCGCGCCGGCGCTTTACTGCGGTCCGTTTCGCAGCCGCGCTTCCGCCGAAAAGTTCGAATCGCAGTTCCTGGACCTGTTTCAGATGCGGCGCTGCCAGGAGGACTTGATCACTTCGCCCGAACATCCGGGCTGCATCTACGGCGAAATGGGGATGTGCCTGCGGCCCTGCCAGCAAGTGGTGGGGCGGGACGAGTACCTGCACGAGGTCGGCCGGGTGGCGGAGTTCCTGAAGACCGGCGGCCAGTCGCTGCTCGAAACCATCGGCCGCGCACGCGACCACTTCAGCGAAGAGATGATGTTTGAAGACGCCGCGCGGCAGCACAAGCGCCTGGAAAAGGTGCAGGAAGTGCTCAAGCTGCGCGACGACCTGGCGCGCGATATCGACCGTCTGCATGGCGTGGCCATCACGCCGTCGGTCGAAGCCAACGCGGTCGAGCTATGGATCGTGCGCGAGGGCCATTGGCAGGAATCCCGGCGGCTGAGCTTCGAAATCCAGGAGGGCAAACCCATCTCGCTGGACGGCAAGCTGCGGGACCTGCTGGCCGGGATGCCCGTGCGCCGGTCGAGCATGCGCGAGCGCCAGGAGTACCTGGCCCTGCTGGCCCGCTGGTTCTATTCGAGCTGGCGCGACGGGGAATGGCTGCCCATCGAGTCGTACGAGAGCCTGCCTTACCGCAAGCTGGTGCACGCGGTATCGCGGGTGGCGCGCCGGGAGCTGCCGTAGAATTCCACACCCGCCCTTCCCCCGGGGCGTATTTTCACATACTATATAGGCATGAAATCAATAATCGCATCCGTAAGTCTCGTTTTCGGCCTGGGCGTGAGCGCCGCGTGCGCGCAGGAACAGCCCGCGACGATCAAGAAAGTGCCGGTGCGCGCCACCCAAGCCATGGCAGGCAAGGATCTTTTCCGGGAATACTGCGCGGTCTGCCACGGCGCCGCCGGCAAGGGCGACGGTCCCGCCGCCGCCGCTCTCAAGACGGCACCCTCCGATTTGACCCTGATTTCCAAAAACAACGGGGGTAAATACTCCGAAGTGAAGGTGCAGCACATCATCAACGGCGAGGCCGACCAACCGGTGGCGCACGGCTCCAAGGATATGCCGGTGTGGGGCAACATCTTCCGGCACATGGGCTCTAACCCCGACATCGGCACGGTGCGGGTCTACAACCTGGTGAAGTACATCGAGAGCATTCAGGCGAAGTAGACGTGGCGGGCGCGGCTTTCAGTGCCGCGGTTTTCATTGCCGCGCGTGCGGCATATCTACGTGGAACAGTTGGAACTGCGAATAATGGTGGCGGTTGCGGAACACCATGCCTTGCCAGTTCAGCGTAACGGTTACCTCCGCCGGCAGCCAGAACACCTGGGCCACATCGTTGAACCGCACCTCGGTGAACCGCGACTCGGTGGTTTCCCGCCTCAAATCCGGATCGTTGTGCGGCAGCAATAATTCCGTGCGCATGCGGACGATCTGGTAATCTTCGAAATCGATCCAAACCACTCCCTGGATCATGATTTGCAGCGACCGGATATCGGTCTTCAGCCCCTGCTTGATGCGCGCCTTCTCGGGGATCTGCGCGAAGTAGACGACATCGGCCGGATGTCCGGCCAGGCTCTGCTTGCCCAGATAGCGGAACTGCGATTCGGCCTGGTACAGCGGGTGAAAATGAACCAGCATGGACGCAAAACCCCTGGTCACGAAGCCGCGTTCCAGGGCTTGCGGCTCGGTGCGCTTACCGGCGGCATTGGTGCGGTATTCCTCCATGGCCACACCGTCTTTGGCGGGCCGCGGCAAAGCCAGGTAGTTGAACTCCTCCTTGCGGTTTTCGCTCCAGTCGATACGCTCCAGGTCGATCTGTTCGTGAGCGGTAGTCTCGGGCAGGGCGTCGAAGAACGTTTTCACGTTTCGACCGACGCCAGCGAGCACCGGCGCAAGTTGTTCCTGGCCTGTGGCGGGCTCCAGGCCTTCCAGTTCGGGCATGGCCTTTACAAAATCGGCGATACTCCAATCGGCCATGGATTTGGCCTTCTTCTCCTTCTTTTGCACGTGCGGCGGCGCGACCGGCGGAGCCGGCGGCGCGACTACCGCCACGGTGCTGTTTAGCGCGGCCACCTTCCCGGATTCGGCGTCCCGCACGATTTCGCGAATGCGGTAATTGCCGGGCGTAACCGGAAAGCTGGTCTGCGCATTGATGCCGGCCTTCCGCAACTCGTCCAGCCGGGCGTCCGGCAGCCGGAAATCCAGCGACGACTCCTTGCCGGCCACGTACTTGCCATCGTGATCGAACAGCGCCGTGTCGAAGATCAGTGTATTGACGTTGCGATCCGCTTCTTTCCGAAACGGCAGATCGCCGATGTCCACGTGAATCTTGACGGTGAGACTGGATCCCCCGGTTATGGACGTCACCGCGGCGGGCAGGCCTTGGCGCTCCTCCTGGGAAAAGGTCAGCGTCTGGATCTCGCTCTTTGCGGGAGCCGCCTCCAGGTTCGCGAAATAGCCGCGGCGGGCCTGCAGGTCCCAGCCGGCATGGTTGTTGACGGTCACCTTGAGTGAATGGAACTTGCCGTCCATCCTGACATCCGCCGGCGAGAAGCTCAGCACATAGCTGATCTCGGGCGGCTGCGCGGTTTCGAGGAAGCCCTGGTTGAAGTCGTTGCTGTTGTGGAAGAAAGTGCCTCCGGTTCCGGCGGCGAGGCCGGCCAGCACGTCCCGCTGAACTTCCAGACCTTCGTTCTCCATCCTGAACTTGACGGTCTCCAGATCGCCGCGCCCGGCGGCCATGAGGATGGGATCGTGGTAGGCCTTGGTGCGCAACCCGGCGGCGTCAATGGCGTTTACCACCACGTTCCGGCGCAGCGCCCGGTCCACCAGCGAGTCGATGGCGGACGCGCGGGTGGCGCTGAGAAAGCCTGTCGAGACCAGCACCAGGAGGCGCTGGCCGGGCATGGCCGCCAGTCTCCGGACCACGCCATCCGCCATATCCAACGCACTGTGCGACTGCATATCGGCCAGGTCCCATATCTGGGCCCCCTGGATCACGGCGTTGCGCCGTTCCATATCGGCGCACTCCGCGGTGTCGTTGATGCCTCTGCAGTGACACTGGTAGCCCTCCTGCGCGGCCAGGTCGATCATGTCGGTCTGCTGCCGCATTTCCATCAGAAAGGCCTGGTATTCGCCGATTGCCGGACACTGGTGTGCGAGCGGGTTGGTGCGCGAATGCGCCGCCAGCTTGAACAATGCGTCGTGCAGCTTTTCGCGGTCGGCGGTAAAGTCCAGTCCGCCGGTGTCGGACGAGGTGAAGATGGCCACGCGGTCGTCGGGCCGCAGCGCGGTGGAAACATAGTGCCAGGCGGCGTCGCGTGTCTGCCCGATGCCGCCCGTTTCCATGTGCAGATCGTCGAAGTACAACGCTACAAAACGTTGTGGCGCCGGTGCGGCCGGTGTGGTCGTGGCACCTGGCTGCACCGCCGGTTGACTGGCGGGCGCCTCCACCGTCTTCGGACTCCTGGTCTCCACGGTGAATCCCGTGATCTCCCGCGGCTTGCCTTCGTCGAACAGGCGGAAGTCTTCTTTGCGCAGGTTGCCAACGGGCCGACCCTCGGCATCCCGCACCGAGACCCGCACCACTACCAGGTTCGTGTCCACGCGGATTTGAAACGGCTGCGCCGATTCATGCGCCCGCACCTCGGGGGCCTGCGCCCGCGCGAGGAAGCCGGCAGCCATCAGTGCCGCTATTTTCAGTTTCATGGGTCTGCGTTATGATACATCACCTGCTGTGCGCCGCTGGTTCCTCCGGAGTGCAGTACCGTGTCCGGCGGCTGCGAAGTTCCGGCTGGGCGTGGACTACTCCGACCCGCCAACCTCATGCGGAGTACGGCGGTCCGCGATCAAGGCTGATGAATCCGGACGTCGCGCAGCACGGCGCCCCACGCCGGCAGCCCGCGCGCGGCGGCGTAGGCGTCGTCTTCCAGCGTGAAAGCCACATCCACGCGCGCGCCCGGCGGCAGTTCCGGGGCGCGCCCGGCGAAGTTCCAGGCCTTCAGCACCAGAGTGCGACCGTTTTGCCGCAGCATCACGCGCAGGTGCTTCTCTTTCAAGACCGCCGGGGGACCAGCTACCTCCAGGTCGAGCGCGGCAAATAGCGGCGCCGGATTGCCGCAGCCGAAAGGCGCCAGGCTGAGCACCTCGGCCACGCTGCGCTCGTCGATTTCGTGGAAGTCCAGCACGGCGTCAATTTCCAACCGGGGCGCCAGGTCGTCGAGCGATAATCGTGCGGCGGCATACGTATTCAGCCGTTCCCGGAACCCGTCGACTTTGGCGGCGGCCAGGGTGAGCCCGGCTGCCTGGCGGTGCCCGCCGAAGCGCTCGAACAGCTCCGGCATGGACTCCAGCGCTTCCAGCAGATGAAACGGCCGGATGCTGCGTCCGGAGCCTTGCGCCAGGCCGTCGTCCGGATTCCGGCTGAGCACGAAGACCGGCCGGTGATAGCGCTCCACCAAGCGGCTGGCCACAATGCCCAGGATGCCGCGATGCCAGTTGTCGCCCGCGAACACCAGCGCGCGCTGGTCATCGCCGATGGGTACCCGCGCGCATTCTTCGACAATCAACCGGGTGACTTCGGCCTCGGCCTCCTGCCGCTCGCCGTTCAGCGTGTGGAGTTGTTCGGCCAGCACGCGCGCGCGCGCCGGATCGCCGGTCAGGAACATCTCGATCACCGCGTTGGCCGTGTCCATGCGCCCGGCGGCGTTGATGCGCGGCGCAATGCGGAACGCCACGTCGGTGGATGAGGGCAGGCGGCCGTTGGTGAAGCCCGCCACGTCAAGCAATGCCCGCAGCCCCGGATTGCGCACGGCACCGAGACCGCGCAGCCCGTGCTTCACGATGATGCGATTCTCGCCCATCAGCGGCACTACGTCGGCGACCGTCCCGATGGCTACCAGCTTCAGGAAAGACTCGGTGACCCGCTGACGCCGGGCGGGCGGCCAGTCGAGCGATTCGAACAAGGCATCCACCAGCTTGAAAGCCACACCCACGCCGCACAGATTCTTGTCGGGGTAAGCGCAATCCGGCCGGTTGGGATTGAGCACGGCCAGCGCGGGGGGCAAGACGGCTTCCGGCAGGTGATGGTCGGTGATGATGACGTCGATATCCAGCTGGCTGGCGCGCCGCACCACTTCCGCCGCACGAATACCGGTATCCACGCTGATAATCAGCTTGACACCGTCCGCGGCGGCTTTCTCCACCACTTCGGAGCGCATACCGTAGCCGTCGCGCAGGCGGTGCGGTACAAAGAACGAAGCCGTGCCGCCGGCCATTTCGACGGCCTTTTTCAGAATGACTACCGAAGTAGTGCCGTCCACATCGTAGTCGCCGTAGATCAGGACGGGCTCGCGGCCGGCGATGGCGCGCCGCAGCCGCTCCACAGCCTCGCGCATGCCGCGCAGTTCCGTGGCTGCGTGCATATCGGCGAGCGACGGGCGCAGAAAGCGGCGGGCCGCATCAGGGTCCCCCAGGTCACGGGCGCACAGGACACGCGCGGCGGGCATGCGGATGCCTAACGCCGCCGCCAGCGCCTCCGCCGCCTGAGGGTTTGGTTCGGGGATCAGCCAGCGGGCCGTGATAGGCATGCCGCGCTTCAGTTGTTCGAGAAGTAACCGAACGAACCGTCGTCTTCCCGTTCGCTTTCGCCGCCGGTGGGCAGGTGCACGGCAATTTCCTCGCCGATGCTCAGGAATTCGTCGTACCAGTCGGGACGGATCTCATACACGTACATGCGGGCGTGATGGTCGAAGGCCAGCTCCAGCGAGCAGGTGACGCCCTCATGCACGCGCAGTTCGCGCAGCCGGGCTTCCAGATCGAGCCGCTCTTCGCGGGTGAGATCGCACTCCTCCAGCTCTTCGACGGCATCATCGATCTCGGGCGCCTCGAACTCGCGCGCCGCGAAGACGATCATTTGGGCGCCGGTCTTGCGGGCGGCGTCCAAAAACATCTGGTAATCGGGAAAACGCTCGGCATCCCAAAGCACCATGGGCAGGCCTTCCAGTCCACCCGGAGCTCCGCGGAAGATGGCAAATTCCGAATGCTCGAGATACTCCACGATTTCCTGTTTCAGAGTGTCCAGATTCAGGTCCATAAGTCCTCCGCTCAGGCCAACACCAGAATATCACCGGGCGCCGCCAGATCGCGGGCCGATGGCGTCACGATGGTCTTGGGGCCTATGTAGATCCTGCGCGACTGCCTGATGGCGGTACGCACGTCCTCCTCACAGACGAAGTCGGCTATTTGAGGCCTGGCGGGGGCGGAGGGGGGTGGAGCATCGCTCTTGGGGGCCTCCGGCTCCGGCTGGCAGGCGCAGGAAGCGTGAGCCGGAGCCTGGCTTTTGGGGGCGGGCCGCCCGGCTCCCGCGCGGCGGGCCAGGAAGCGGTCCACGATATCGACCGCGGCGCCGGATGGCGCGGTGCTGGCTACAGGCGCCGGAAGGGTCGCGTTGGTCCCGAAGGCCTCGGCCGCCGTGCGCACCGCGTAGGCCAGCCGCTTGATGTTGAACAGGTGCTGGGGCCCCACATTGTCGCTGGTGATATTGCCCGCGGCGGCTCCGCAACCGAGCGTCATCGAAGGGAACACGTTGGTGGTGATTCCCGTCGAACCCTGGGGAGCGGGCGTATTCACGAGCACGCGATTGGCCGGCATGCGCGCGGCGTACTGGCGGATGCGGGCGTCGTCCCGAGAGTAGATGGCGCAGGTGTGGCCCAGCCCCCCGAAACGCAGCAGGCTCTCGCAAATGCCCATGCCGGCGGCGAAATCCTTCACCCAGTAGAGTGCCAGCACCGGAGACAGTTTCTCCATGGAAAGGGGGTGCTGCTTGCCGACGCCCTCAAGCTCCGCCACCAGGATGGACGTGTCGGACGGAACCGTGAATCCAGCCATGCCCGCGATTTTGGTCGGCGATTGCCCCACGCAAGCCGGATTGATGGTCCAGTTCGGCGTGACCAGCAGGCGGGCCAGCGCCTGCCGCTGTTCCGCATTGCAGAAGTACGCCCTTCCGGCCTTCAGCGCCGCCAGCACCGTGTCCTTCAGCACATCTTCCACTACGATGGCCTGCTCGCTCGAACAGACGGTGCCGTAATCGAACGATTTGCCCTCGATCACCTTGGCGATGGCGTCGGGGACGTCCGCGGTGCGCTCGATCATCACCGGCACATTGCCCGGTCCCACGCCGAAAGCCGGCTTGCCGCTGGAGTAGGCCGCGCGCACGATGCCGTGGCCGCCGGTCGAGAGGATGACGCCGGTACGTTCGTGGCGCATCAGGGCATTGGTGCCGTCGATGCTGGCATAGCCCAGGCACTGGATGATGTCTTCTGGAGCGCCGGCTTCCAGCGCCGCGCGATACAGAAGATCAGCCGTGGCGCAGGTGCAGCGCACCGCGCGCGGATGCGGGCTGAGCACGACCGCGTTGCCGCTCTTGAGCGAGATCAGGATTTTGTAGATGGCCGTGGAAGTCGGATTGGTGGTCGGAAGGATGGCCGCCACAACTCCCACTGGGACGGCGTACTCAACCAGGCGCTCTTCGGGAATCTCGCGGATCAGGCCGATGGTGCGCATGCCGCGCATCTTACGCGGCAGCAGGTCCGCGTTCAGGAGGTTCTTGGCGATCTTGTCCTTGACATTGCCGTAGCCGGTCTCTTCCACCGCCAGAGCGGCCAGCTTTTCGGCACTGGCACGGCCCGCCGCGGCCATACGTTCGACGATCGCATCCACCTGCTCCTGGCTGAATGCGCGGAATTTCCGCCAGGCGGCGTAGGCCTTTTCGACCTTGGTACGGACCTCTTGAATGGAAACGAGGTCTTTATCTTCGAGCATCAGCCCAGAGATTTTTTCATCGGCCCTGCGCCGGGCAGCACCTTTTCGGTCTCGTCATGCGGGGCGGGGATGACGTGCACGGCCACCAGTTCGCCGACCCGGCGGGCAGCGGCGGCGCCGGCATCGGTGGCGGCTTTCACCGCGCCCACGTCTCCGCGCACGCTAACCGTCACGTATCCAGCGCCGATGAATTCCTTGCCGGTGAGCACCACGTTGGCCGTCTTCACCATGGCGTCGGCGGCTTCGATCGCGCCGGTCAGTCCTTTCGTTTCGATCAGGCCGAGGGCCTCCATTTTGCCTCCAGTGCGAAATGAATCTCTACGCTAGCACAGAACATGGAGACCTTAGTACCAACGGGCATTTACTATTTTCAGCTCTGATGATAGTATTCTGAGTCAGAGAGATGCCGACTCGAATTAGACACCATCTGACGGGCGAGAGTCTGGAGCAGTACTCTTTAAGGCGGCTCTCCCCGGCCAACGTGGCTTCGTTGGAAGAACATCTCCTGCTTTGCGAGCAGTGCCGGATCGCGCTGAACGCCATCGAACCTTACAATTACGTCCACTTTACGGCCGATGGGCCCGTGTATTCCCGGGTAACCCGGCTACGGAGCGGAGACTTTGCCGCCCGGCATTGGGGCCGGCGCCTGGATGGAGGAAATGAGTTCCGGACCAGCCGGGGCGGCAAGGCGTATCTCATCCGAACGTTCTCCCAGATGTTCCCGGAACACGTCTGTACCAAGAGCTGCGGATTCACACGCATGGCCGGGCCCGTCAGATCGAAGGCCGGCCTCAAGGCTTGACAGTCAGTGTGGCGGTCACGGTATTTCCCTGGTAAGTCGCGGATATGGTGACCCTGGTGGGCTGGGTAACGGCGCTCGTAGTAATGCTGAACTTCGGCGATGCCAGGCTGCCCGCCGGCACGGTTACGGCCGCCGGCACTGCCGCGATGGCAGGTCTTGAACTCGAAAGGGAGATAACCGCGCCACCCGCGAAAGCCGGCGCGTTCAGGGAGACCGTGTTCCCGCCCAGGGATTTACCGCCTTGTATGCCCGCCTGAGTGAGGTTCACCGAAGAGGGCGCGAGCGGATTCACCATCACCGCGGCAGACGCAGCCAGGCCATTGTAGGCCGCCGTGATGGTTACGGGCGTGCTCACGGTAACGGCCGCGGTGGTTATGGCGAATGCCGCCGAACTGGCCGCCCCCGCGTTCACTTTGACCGAATTGGGAACGGCAGCGACCGCCGGGTTGCTGCTGGTGAGTTTCACGGCGGCCCCGGACGGGGGCGCGGGCGACAGCAACGTTACCGTGTTGGAACCGCCGGCAGCCTGGCCACCTACGATGGACGAGGAGGCGAGGTTCACCGCGGCCACGCCGTCCGGAGCGACCGTCAGCGTAGCCGTCACGCTCACGCCCGAGAAACTGGCAGTGATGGTCACCGGAGTGCTCGCTGCCACGTACCCCGCCGTAATGGTAAATGGTGGGGAAACCGAGGCGTTGTTGGGCACCGTAACCGAAGCCGGGACATACGCCACGGCGGGCTTGGAACTCGACAGGCCGACCACGATGCCGCTGGTTGGCGCCAGCACGGCCAGGCTTATGGTATTGGAGTTTGTAGACAGCCCCGCAGTGATGGTGGTGGCGGCCAACAGCACGGCGCCGGGAGTGGCGGCCAGCAAATTCACTCCAGCGCTGGCGATGAACCCTGGAACGCCATTCAGACCGGCAAAGATTGCGACGGTGGTGTTGGAGCCGACCGCGGCGGTGTTGATGGTGAAGGCCGGCGAAGCCGTGGCTCCCGCGGCTACGGTGACTGAGGCGGGCATCGAAACCAGCGCCGGATTGGAAGGCGACAGGTTGAAGACCAATCCGCCCGCCGGCGCCGGGCTGGCGAGCGTCAGGGTGTTCGAGGTCAGCGGGAGCCCGCCCGCCACGGAGGTGGCTGGGAGAGTGAACGCAACCGCGATGGGATTGACGGTGAGGATGGCAGTGGCGGGCGATCCGTTCACTGTGGCGGTAATGGTCACGGGAGTGCCGGTCGAAACCGCGGAGGTCGTAATGGTAAACGCGGATGAGACTATGGCGCCTGCGCCTACGGTCACGGAGGCGGGGACGGACGCCACCGCGGGGTTCGAACTGGAGAGACTTACGGTCCATCCACCGGGCGGCGCGGCGCTGCTCAGAGTCACTGTGTTCGACGGCAGCCCGGCGCCGCCGATGATACTCGACTGCGCAAGGCCAACCGAGGCCGTAAACGTAGAGCCGTTGCCGCTCAAATTGACCGTCTGCGGCCCACCCGGAAAGTTGCCGGGGATCGTCAAGACGCCGGTTTGAGCGCCGGCCGCCACGGGGTTGAACGAGACCGTGACCGTACAACTGCTGCCCGGCGCAATGCTTCCGGCACAAGTGTTGGTTTGTGAGAAGGGGCCGCTGGCGCTCACATTGCCGACCTTCATTACGGCGCTGCCGCTGTCGGTCAGCGTCAGGACCTGGCTCGCGGCGCCGCCCACCTGTACGCCGGCGAAGCTCAGGCCGGCGCTCGAAAGAGCCAGCGCCGGCGATTGCAGCAGCACGGCAACGGCGTTCGCCGCCGGCAAGGCGACTGCTACATCGATACTGCCATCGTTGTTAAAATCGCCGGTAGCCAGGGCCGCCGCTCCCGCCAACGCCCCAAATTGCGCGATAGACGTGTAAGTAGCAGCGTTATTGTTCGCCAGGGCCATGACGGCAGTGACGGAATTGTGAGCGGTCAGCAACTCCAGCGTGCCATCGCCATTGACGTCCGCGGCCGCCAGCGCCAAGGGGCTGGGTGACAGGCGCGTGGCCTGAGTAGGCCCCAACGCGAACCCGCCGTTCCCTTTGCCCAAATAGATCGACAGGGTTTGCGCCAGATCATTGACGGCGGCGAAGTCGAGTATGCCATCCCCGTTAAGATCGGCGGCCACGAGCGATACCGAGTCACCGGTGGCATAAGCAGCGCCCGGCAGGTAACTGCCATCGCCGTGGTTCATCAGGACCGTCACGGTGCCGCCGGGAGTGAAGTCATTGGCTACCGCGAGGTCGAGTTTGCCGTCGCCATTGAAATCGCCGGCGATCACGGCCTTGGGGCTTTGGCCAGCGGGGTAATCCAGACGCGGCGCAAAGGTGCCGTCGCCGATACCAAGCAATATGGAAACCGTGTTATCCAGCGTGTTGGCGACCGCCAGGTCCAGGTTGCCATCGCCGTTCAGGTCGGCGACCGCGACGGCGGCCGGTTGGTTGCCGGTGGCGTAGACCATTTGTGTCTGGAACGCCGCACCTCCGGTACCGAGCAGGACCGATACGGTATCGTCCGCCTGGTTGGCCACCACCAGATCCGGAATGCCATCGTGGTTGAAGTCGCCCACCGCGAGGGCAACGGGCTGGGCACCGGTAGCGTGGTTCGTCCTGCCCGCGAAGGTGCCATCGCCATTTCCCAGGTAGACCGACACCGCGGCGCCGCCGGCGTTGGCGACGATCAGGTCCAGCTTTCCGTCGAGGTTCAGATCGGCGGCTATCAGCGCGGCGGGACCGTTGCCTGCCGGCAGCGTGGAACTGGTCAGCACCGGCGCCGGACTGGGGTAGCCGACCGGCAGCCACACGACATTGGATTGGCCGCCGCCAGGACTCGGATTGACTACGCTGACCCAGCCCGTTCCGGGGACTGCCAGGTCGGCCGCAGTCAGAGTAGCCGATAGCCGAGAATTACCGATGTAAGTAGTGACGCGCGGAGTTCCGTTCCAATAAATGACGGAGCCCGGTACGAATGCGGTCCCGTTGACGGTGAGCGACAGGCCGGGAGCGCCGGGTTGAACCGCGGCCGGCAACAGCGGCTGGTTGACGACCGGCACCGGGTTGGACAGCCCCACACCCGAAATCGAGATCACGTGCGGGCTGTCGAGCGCCGCATCCACGACGGTCACCGCGCCGGAACGCGCGCCGATGGCCGTGGGTGTAAACGCGATGGCAATGGTGCAGCTTGCGCCGCTCGGTAGCGTGCCGCCACAGCTATTGGTCTCGGTGACATCGCCGGTGGGGATGATGCCGGCTATGTTCAAAGCCAGTGTGCCGATGTTGCTCAACGTGAGGGTCCGCGGCGCACTTGCTGTCCCGGCGGTTTGCGGCTGGAAGACCAGGCTGGAGAGGGATAGCGACGATTCGGTGCTGGGGACGGCCAGGCAAGTTCCGGACACCGCGATAGCCCGCGGCCCTCCGGGCGCATTGGTGGCAACCGTGACTGTGCCGGCGCAGGATCCGCTGAGCGGCGCAGCCAACATCACGTTGATGGCGCAACTCGCGCCGGGCGCCAGATTCGTCGGGCAATTGTTAGTCTGGGCCGCCGAGGAACTGGCGGCAATGCCGGCGATAGATAGCGGCGCGGCCCCCGCATTGTTGAGCGTCACTACCTGCGGCGGGCTGATGGTTCCAGCGGCTTGCGCGGGAAAACTGATTTGATCGGCGGACAAAGACAGGGCGGGCGCGGATGCCGTGCCGATGCCGTCCAGCACCACAGTCCGCGGACCGTTCTGGCTGTTCGTGCTCACGGTGATGGAGCCGGTTTGCGGCCCGGCGGCGGTGGGGTTGAACGCCAGCGAGATGGTACAAACGGCTCCAGGCCCCAGCGCAGCGCCACAGGTGTTGGTCTGCGTGAAGGGTCCGGCCGCGGTGATGCCGCCGATGCTCAAGTTGGAACTGGCGCTGTTGGTGAGCGTCACGGTCTGGACGGCGCTGACCGTGCCGGTCAATTGCGTTCCGAAGCTGAGCGTGGCAGCGGAAAGCGCCGCCACAGGGCCGCCACCAGTAATGAAGTAGGCCGCCGTCTGCTTGCCGGACATCACGATTACCGGGTTTCGGTTGCTGTCCAATACGAGGGCGGCATCCCCGCCAGGCGTGTCGTAACCGGCTAGATCGTTTCCCGCCAGCGGCGCCGCCCATACCAGCTTCTGAGCGGCCAGGTCCAGCATTGCCAGATAGCCCAGGTTGCTGGGATGCGCGGCTTCCGGCAGCATCAGGTAGGGCCGGGTGGGAGTGCCATACGTAGTAAATACTCCTGCCTGCCAGTAAGTCGACGCGGGCGCGCCGGCGGCCGTCAGCAGGTTGCTCACATTGATGGACTCGATGAGACTGCCCGTGTTGAAATCGCGGTGATAGATGTTGGGATCGTACTTGATCTGGTGCCAGAAGCCGCCCGCGGTCCGCGGATCCAGAGCGAAGTTGCAGGTGACCGGCTGGGTCGGCGGGCCCAGCGGAACCTGGAAAAGAAAGGCGCCCGAGGTTCCATTATCCTGTACCCCGAAGATGGTGGTGCCGACGCTGTCTCCCGGCACGATGCCGGCACCGTCAAAGTAAATTTTATTGCCCACGCACAACGGCGAAGCTCCTGACGGGCCGTGGATGATGACATTCCAGGCGGGAGTGACGGGATTCACGAGATTCGTGGGGTCGATGTCGAGCGCCCACAAAGCACCTTGGGTAGCGTCGGTCAGCAGGCCGGACAGAACATAGAGGCGGTTGGGAAAATTGCCGTTGTTCACGCAGGGCGTGTTGATGGTGGCATAGTAAGGGCCGCTCGTGCCGGTCTGATAAAGGTAAGTGCTTCCCAGCAGCGCGCCCGTGACGCCGCTATAGACCGAAACGGGCGACGGCGCGGTGAGAACCGCGCTGGCGGATGCGCCCTGCCCATCGCCCAGAATGATTACGTCCGGCGCGATATAACAGCCGGCGCCCTGCGCGGAGGCCGCGACGGCGGTTACCGCGCCGCCGGAAACGGTAGCAGTAGCGGTGGCGCCGGGGCAGTAGCCACCGGCCAGGATCACCGTGGCGGTGGTATATCCGGCACCGCCGAAGTTGATGTTGAACGCCAGCGTGCAGTTCCCTTGCCAGCAGGCGCTAAGCTGCTGGCCGGCGGTGGCCGCCACGATCGCGCCATTAGGAGTCGGCACCAAACCGATAGGAGTGCCCCCCGGAGAGGGAGTCGCCCAGGCCACGCTGCCATCGGGATTGAACCCATAGAGATGCTGATCGTCGCCCGCCACCAGGCTCCCGTCCGCCTGCATGATGGGCATGCCGGAATAGCTGTGATTATCGATCAGGCCGGCGGAGCCCCAGAGAGTGTCGCCGTTTCCATCGTAGACCACCACCGCGTTCCAGGACTGGCGATACACGCAGGCCACGCGCGCGCCATTCGACACGCAGCCATCGCCCACCGATACGCCGCTATTCCACTGGTCGCTGGTCTCGACGTAGACGCTGCCATCGATGCCAGGGGGCGTTTGCGCAACGAAATCGCTCATCTGCGGATTGCAGTGCCCCATCGAGCACCATCCGGGAGCGGGCGCAACCTGGGCGGCGAGCGGCGTGAAAACGCAAACCAACAGTCCCCATGGGCAACGTGCGTAAGCAGACCTATGGCGCCCAGACAGCATAGGATGTGTAA
>Ga0070731_10001362_pt1 | contig 25524 bp, 27 predicted proteins | sample Coa_R1_2_FD_66448 | JGI IMG/M metagenome (GOLD analysis project Ga0070731, IMG submission 66448) | Surface soil microbial communities from Centralia Pennsylvania, which are recovering from an underground coalmine fire - Coalmine... | ecosystem: Environmental > Terrestrial > Soil > Unclassified ... | reverse complement strand
GCATCCCGAATGTCGCCTTCGACCAACGGCCCCCAGCGCACGAAGTCACGATGGCCGAAAGACAGATTGTCGAATACGATTCCCTCGTGCCCGGCTGCGGCGAGTGCCTTGGCACAATGGCTGCCCACATAGCCGGCGCCGCCGGTGATAAGAATGCGTCCCATATGCAGGATCGTCAGCTTCGATGGCGCGGAGACTGGGGATCCCGGCGCAGCCGCCGGTCAATAATCTCGAGCGCGATCATGGTCTCGGCTAGAAGTCGCTGAAGGGCGTAATACCAGCCCTGCCATCCGTCAAGCAGACAGCCCTTGAAGATGAGCGTGTAGACAAAGACGGCGACCGGCGCCGGCCAAGCAGCTAGGCGGATCCTATCAGTTCGCCCGAGCGCTCTGGGATCCGAGGCCAAAAGATACTCCGCCTCCCGACAGGCGTATCGTTGCTGAGAGAAGATCCAGTGTGCGAGCGGCTTGCGGTCGTCGTGAAAGATCACTCCTGAGAGCGGAACGATCTCGCCGGCTACAACCACACGGTGGCCGTGGCCCTCATTTCGATAAGACGCCTTGCCCTTCCGATAGAGCACGGTGCGCGGGGGATAAAGCGTGCCGCGCAACGGCCGACCGAAGATGCGATATACGAAACGCGCGCGATAACCGGCGATCGACGCGTCCGGGCGCAGGTTTCGGAGCTCGTTCACCAGGGCCTCGCTTAGCCCATAGTCGGCATCGAGCGACAGCACCCATGCGGAGGCCACCTGTGAAATTCCAAAATTGCATTGGCTAGCGAAATCGTCGAATGGCCGATGGATCACTTCGGCTTGCGGATATGAGCGGATAATTTCTAACGTTTGGTCGGTACTGCCGCTGTCGACGACCACGATACGACGGGCCCAGGTGAGTCGGTCAAGCGTGCTCGCAATATTCTCGGCTTCATTGTAGGTAATTACGAGGGGCGTGATATCCTCGAGCATGGTCAGGCCGCCATCGATTCACGAGATCCGCCATTCTGGCTGGATATGATTCTGTACAGCTCGCCGAAGCGATGCGCGATGCTGTTCCAACTTAGTTGTTGCCGCGCATAGGCGGCGCCGGCTGCACCCATGACGGCAAGCCGCTCGTCGGACTCCAGGAGGCTGGCGACCTTAGCAGCGAAGCCCTTCGGATCCGCAGGCGCGACAGCCCCCCCGCCACTCTCCTCTACGATTTCCGCAGCCCCGACCCCTGCGGTCACCACGACCGGCAGCCCTCGTATCATCGCCTCGACGACGACATTGCCGAAGTTTTCCGACAGGGACGGCAGGGCAAACAACCGCGCTGCCGCGAAGAGCGCCTCCTTGTCCGGCCCGCTAATTTGACGAGGCAGGAATAACACGCGATCGCCGACACCGTGTTGCTCGGCCAGCTTCCGCAGATTCGCTGCGAGACCGTCCTCGTCGTGGCCCGCGATCAGTACCTTCACCCGCTGCATCTCGGCCGCTGATTGGATCAACCGATCCAGGCCCTTCTTCCAGTTAATCCTGCCGAAGCTCAAAATATCGAACCCTTCGGCCACGAGCTGGCGCACGTCGGGGGAAACTTCGTCCGGCGAGAACGAGACCGGTACGTCCACACCGTTGGGAATTACGGTTGTCGGCGCCAATGCAAGGCCGACATTGACAAGAGCACGACGCTCTTCCTCCGACGTCAGGTGAATTCGAGCGGCACGGGCGAGGTTGCCGCGCTCGATGAGCAGAATCCAGCCGCGCTTGACGACGGAGCTGCGCCGCTTGATCAGATCGCCTACGAGCATCCCACGAGGCGACAACACGTAGGGCACTCTTGCCCGGCCTGCGGCCCGTGCTCCAGCCCACGTGGGGAACAGGAAGACCGAATGGAGATGCACGGCGTCGAACCCGCCCACCATCGCTGCGCATCGGACATTAAGATCGGCGGACCAATAAAGCCGCCTCAGCAAGCTCGACCGACAATAATGCACCAGGACGCCATCGAGATCGACCGGCCTATCGTGAGGGACATCGCTGTCGTGGGACCCGTCGACACTAGTGGTTAACACATGAACGCAATGTCCTATCGCGGCGAGCCCTCGACACAGGGCGTGCACGGAATAGATCGGCCCGCCATAACGATAGGCCGGTATATAGGTCGGAGTGATGTGGAGAATTCGCACTTACTTCGCGTCACAGACGAGGGGACGATCCAAATGATGTCTCAGCTGCTGACCCACACAGCGCAACGGTCCCATGTAGCTCATCAAACCACTGACACTTAGGCGACACATGGGCAAGAAAGTTACAACACCTTGCTCACATGGAGTCTAATCTGCACTTGATAGCGTTTGTCTCCGGTTTTATTCATCTTCACCGCGCCGGTCAGCAAGTTGTCAAGACGTACATTTCCCGATACCGGTCGAATTTAAACGAATGCCGCCGTTGACGCAGTTGCACCGGCTAAAGCGAAGAAGATATTCTGCCACTGAGATTGCTATGGGGCATATCGTTGGATACGATTGTCTTTCATCGCCGTGTCGGTTCAAGTTTTCAGAGGCCTCTTCGACTTCGTAGACAGCAGACCGCGTGCACGCTTTACGAGGATACAGACGCGCAATATCGGAGTAGTTCAGCGTCGCTCGACTGGTGAGGATCAAACACGCCAACCCGCGCCGCGCTAAGCCCAAACCAAGTCAAGTTCTGCCCAGGAATTGATATTGCGGACCCTTCGCTAAGAAAGGCACCCCAGGCAGAGAAAGAACTGCCACCTGAGGCAATGAGCAAGCGAGCTCGTGACAGCAAGAGCAGATCACCTAACGCTGTAGTGCTTTTGACGTGCACAGTGTTCGGTAAGTCGAGAACAGGCTTCAGATCGATCTCATTGCCGTCAGACACGATATAGGCTCCAATTTCGCCGCCCAATAACTTTCTAATGCGCTGCAAGCTACAGATTAACCATTCAAGTGGCGTTCGAAGACCTCCCGTAGTCTCAAAATCATGAGGGCTAATTGGATCACGAAAATCCTTTCCACGACGAATATTCAGCGCTATTGGCGGAAGTCTAACCTGTAGTTCGGAGATAACCCTCGGACTGGCAATGCTAACCAATGCCTCCCTTAATTCTGCACAGCGGCCTTCGAAATCCAAGAACTGATTTCGATCGCCTTCGAATATTAATATCTGCGAGGGGATCGAATTGCACTCTCCCAAGTGGAGGGAATCAACTTCTGAGAATAATCTCCCACTTTTCAGAAGAATTTGCTTGTGAAGTCCCCTAACGTAATTTTGATTCGGCGTGAAGTTCCCGAAAAGATAAATCTTGCCTGGGTAATAGCGCCACTTGACCCCACCCCTTAGCAGTGGGCCACGCCGAAAATGCTGCCAATTCGGCCAAATGATTCGCGCCCCATGATCTTTGGCAAATAGATAAGCACGAGCCCAAGGGAAAAGCCGATTGCCCATCCCAGATTGACGAATAAACTTTGGATATGTGTACAGCAAAACTAATCCTGTATCCGGACCACGCCATCTCGGGTGATCTTGGGTCCGACGTCCTCGGGATCGAAATGATCACTTCGACGCAGACAAAATGCCATGTTTAGGTTAAGATCAGCTCAAATAGACATGGCGAAGCTGCCGATTAGCCGCCAACGCCCAACTATTTGACTCGAGCACTTTTGCAGCTACCGTCCAAACATGATCTGGCTCAACAAACGATGCCCATCGGATACCCTCCTCGATTGCACGTGGATCTCGAATGGGTACCACCCTGGCTATCGACGGATCGAGAACATCAGCCGACCCTACGTTATCGGTGACCACCAATGGTAGGCCATACGCTAACGCCTCAAGCGTTACCAGACCGAAACCTTCATCAATGGACGGCAAGCAGAAGACATTTGCCCAGCGGTAGAGGTCTTCCAGACGAGCTTTTGTCACCGGAGCAACGATCTCAATTCGGGAATCAAGAATTCGACGTGAATATTCCTTGGGAACGTCTCCACGGATCTTCAGTCTTGCCATTGGCTCTTTGATCAACTGGAACGCCTCGATTAAATAGTGCGTACCCTTTCGGAGAAAGTTGTTGCCTACCATGAGGACGTGCAGCGGCTCCCGCGGTCTCGAGAAAGGACGTTGCAATCGAACATTGGAACCAAGGGGATTCACCCGCAACTTCGCCTTCAACACAGGATCATTGTATGACCGAGCGCTGTAGCGGGATGGAGTCGAGATGATATCAGCCAGATAGAGTTCCTCAATCGCCTCATCTATAGTCCTTGGATCGGATTGGTAATCCAATCGAAGGCGGTCGGCTTCGTCCTTTAAAAGGCCATCCTGAATGGCGTTATGCGGGCAGGAGCGCTCCAAGCAAAGCTTCCAACCTTGACCCTTTAGCGCCTCAAACGTTCGCCGAACGTGCAGATTCCAGCCATGCAGAACGCCAGGCTCAAGGCGGCGCACCTTCTTGAGAAGCCAATTGTCGAACCAAATTTCAACTTTGCGCTGCTCGAACCGCGTCATCGGAACGTAGCGGGTGGCCCGTTGCCATATTGCAAGATCCAACCTGTTCTCGAACTTGGCCTGAGGAATTCCAAAAGGAGCGCGCCATGCCTTATCGGAACAACAGACCTTTTCAAGGACTCCAAGTTTTTCCATCTCCGCAGCCAAAGCAAAAGCATGAAAGCGCCCGCAAAGACCGTAGGTAATTCGCATCAACGAATAATCCTTCCAAGCAACGCAATGCGGCCCAAACAGGTGCGAACAATCGCAGTGTCCCTGCCCGGGGACATAAGTTCATCCTTCGGCGCGGCAAGCTCACGGGCTAGATCGAGCAGATAAAATCGGCCGAAAGGAGCAATGCCAATGCGTAGCTTATTTAACAAGCCGCTGAAGTCCCACTGAAGAAAAATGTGAGTTTGCTGCGCATCGATTTGGTTGTCGCAAGCCTGAATTTTACCCATACCGAATCGCAACGCCAACCGCCAACAAAATTATGCCATCAGCTGTAATAACTCATCACGCGACAGAAAATCAAACCCTGCTTTCCGGATGAATAAAAACGAATCCTTTACACGGAAATCTTGCGATGTAGCGGAGGTATTGCAGGGACAGAACGGCGCCGCTTAAAGAAGTAGTTGAGAGCATAGGCGCTTGTAGCCGCGCCCGCCAAACTCGCTGCGATTTCGATCAGATTTCCGCCCGGCTGCAGCAAGCTCATGGCTATCATAAACGAAAAGAGAAAGCGGGACTGATCGCCCAAGCGGAGGGCTTCGATGATTGTCAGATCCAAATAGCCGAGCAGCCAACCGAGTAAGACAAATCCAACGATCACAGACCCGGTACCGAAGTTCACATAGAATTCGAGCACCTGACCCGCCCCAACGCTTGTACCCCGCGCAAAGCGAATACCAGTGTATTCCGTTACGATGTTACCGCCGCCGCCGACTTGGGGCTTGTCCGGCCACAGCGCTCTGGGTATCAGGGCCAAAAACATGTTGGAAATAGCGGCGCCGAAGGTGTATGATTTTTGTTCTGATTTCAACTTCGTCACAGCGGCGCCGACTAACAAGTTCTGATTGAGCCTGTTTTCAATCGCTCGGCGATGTTTTGCATTTGACAGATCGAGCCACTCGAAATTCTGAAACACCTCTTCGACTCGATCGAGCCGATCGACCAAACTAGCTTGCTGATACCAGACCAGTTTTCGAATGTCGTCGCGCGCGGCCATGTAATTTACGAACAACGACATTCCGACATACAGGACCACGGGTGCTAAAGATAGATACAGCAAGCGCCTCCTTGTTTGAGCGAAGATGAAGGTTGAGACCGTCAGTGCCCACACTGTACCAAATCCAAGGAAGCCGGATTGGATCAAAGTCGAAAGTGGAAGAATGGGTAATAAAGCAATCGTGGAAAGAAATTTCCACCTATCTCGACCTTCTCGCGCTGCCCAAAGCCGAAGACAAATTCCGACTACAGTCAATGAGCCGATCGAGGAAATAACCGCCGTCGCACTCGAAATTGCGCTGGCCGACGGCAACAGTACGAAGTAAGCAAAGCCCCCGAGTAAGCAATAAACGAGAGCCAGTCGGTTGAGCTCAGCCAAGGACGTTGGTCCGATATCATTCGGCCGGCCGACACTTGCGTTTTGTTTAGGAAGTTGGAGGATCTTGAAGATTTTGGCAATGATCGCTCCCGCTAGGAATGCCGCCATTCCGATCACTGTCTCCTCGAAGCCGAGCCTTGTCCAATTCCATTCGTCAGCCTGCAGATGAAGCATGGCCCCTGGAAAATAAATGAGCGATGTGCTGAAAAAATACGCCAAAAGCAGACCGGCACTCGAGCGCCCACTTACCAAGACTAATGCGACACCGACCGCGATCCAGATCAAAATGAGATTTAGCATAATGGCAGCATTCCGACTCGAGCCGATGCACGCTGAAGATTCGAAGTCCTCATATCCCGTCCATGGCTGATTGAATTGAAACTGTCATGATGCTTGCTTCGGCGCGTGGGATAGGAGTTTTTGCTTGCCCTTTAAGAAATTACACCAGTGAGATTTGTAGATCACGTGTTGAGCATTTCCTTTAAACGATCAAGATATGAATTTGAGCCCCCGACGATACGCTCGTGAGCTGCGGAAGACATGCGTCGCCGCTCACGTGGGTTCTGCAATGCCCAGTTGGCTTTATCGATTGCTTCGCGACCGCTTGCAAAATAAAGAACGCACTCTCCTTCCGTACCAAATAGTTCACGATGCTCTTCAGTGTCCTCTGCAAGCATAAAACCGCCACTGGCTGGTATTTCGAATGACCGCATCACGTGGCCATCTCGATTCGCTCGCCGACAAAGACATAAATTGACCGACGCACGAATCGTCAAATCTCGCAGCATCGATTCGTCTGCTCTACCATAATGATATTTTTGCAAATGTTTATATTTACTCCAATGGTCGCCATAAAGCGCAACCGGAAGGCCGGAATTGATTATTTCGGTCAATATTGGAACTCTATCACGATCTGCCCCGCCCACGAACAAAACATGGGAATTCTCAGCGGGCTCGCTAATCGCTCTTTCTGAGTAGAACAAAAATGGATCATACGCAAAAGGAAGATAACTGACGTTTGCGCACCCGTTCTGGCGAAAATCGTTTAGATTCGATCGACGCACACTAAAAATGTGGTCATAAATCGGCAAACTTCGAAGGAACCATTTGGCATATTGGCCAGGGTTCCATGGATCATCGGTGGAATAGTGTAGACACCTTAAACCTTGTGACTTTAGTTTCGACAACGTCGTTGCGGTTACAGGCGCAAGTCCGGTGGATAATAGAACGGACGGACGAGCCCGTTTCGCGGCCGCTTCAACGGAAGCGCTGAACTTCCGAATGTGAACTGGCCTGTGTCCTCCCATATGCCATACCAAGCGCTGCAGCCAAGCGTTCTTACTATAGGCTTGGCCTGCAACACAAAACTCCACATTCCATCCGATGGAAGTGCCAGCACGGCGGAAGCTGTCGGCAATATTGGTGCCCCCTTTATTGCCAATGATCATGAGGGTTTGGCTAGTCACCATGCGTGATCACCCAATTACACTTTCAATCACTATAGGGGGCACAATTCGGCTCCTATAATCGCCATCAGACCCACTTCGCAAACCGATAGAGCAGCGGCTTTCCTACATCGAATATCCATTTCGGAGTTATTAATCCCATCAGAGACGCTACAAAATAATAGAGCCGGACGAATGCAATTCCAGCATTAGTCAATTCAACTCCTTCGGCTATTCGCCTTGGTCGCATGCCTAGTGCAACCCCAAAGGCGTATGGCCAGCTCTGCACATAGCGGTATTCAAACAGCCAGAAAGGATATGTGTATATCAATAGTTGTCTCAATACCCGGGCATTTAGCCGTCGCCGCTCAATGCCGGAGATAAATGGACTTACAGCATCAGCGGTCAGTCGACCAAGTTGGGCGAGAGGCAGGGTTCGTTCCACAATTGGCCACCGCTGAACGCGTGGCAGCGTCGCGTAACTGTCAACGCTGAGATTTGGTAAGCAAATGTCCTTGCGAATTAAAGGTTCACCAATTTCAACTAGAGGCCCTCCACCAGCAATAATTCTACAGGCGATGAATATTTGGTACATTTCCGATCCGTCCCAACGCTCTGTCGCAATGGCCTGAGCGGCAATTCGCTCTAATATTACACCACTAACAAAGCTAAAATTTCGGAAATGTCTTACGGCGATTTCGGCTCCGGCGCCCTTGTTGCCAGTCAACCGCACGCGATTTGCCTTGGAGCCGCTACGGTAGTCCTGGAAATCGCAAACGATCACACTACAAGGAGCATATGCGTTAATGAGGTCGTACAACCGCCCAAGTGTAGATTCATCAACGAGCGCATCATCATTTCCAAGCAGCAGACAATATCTACCTTGAGCTAAATCGATGGCACATCTGAGGTTCGCATCATAGCGCCGGTTCTTCAGTTGAACACAGACTTTATATTCGAGACCGCTTTCCTCGAGTGCCGTAACGATTTCGCATTGTCGGCGGTCCCATGACCTATCATCGGAGATACAGATTTCGAAATCTCGGAATCGCTGAGCCGACAGGCTCTCAATAGCTTTGAGAACAAAGTCCGTACGCCCATATTGCGGTATACAAATCGAAAAGAATGGCTGTGTCATTTATGGTTCGTCATCCCATGGTCGTTTTTTCAATCTTTTCGCATCATCCAATTCCAGCTGCTAGAGTTTTGCTGATAATCACAGCGCCGGCAGCGCCAGTATCATCCTGGTACCCTGAGCCAGAACAGACCGTGCATGCGAGAACAACGCCTCAGCGACGTCAATTTTCTGCACGACCAATTCCCCGCCAATCGGTTGATGCGAGCCGGTCGTTTCCTACGGAACGGCAGCATTAGCGATATACTTTCCATGTGTCGGCTTAAATGAACCTTCAAAATCCTAATGATCTACTTTTACGTGAAATGGCTCTTATGCATCGTCGATCTCTTCGCAATCGATTTAACTATCACTTGGAGGCAAATCGTCCGGGTCAGGCTTTTTTCCAAAAGGCCCCGCCGCCATCGATTGGAACGATCTTGTCCTCTATCGAGCGCGCGCGGCAGTAATCTTCTACGGCCTGCTTGCAGGCCGGTATCGCGTAGTCATCGATGATCGCATATCCGCCGGGCGACAGTTTGGGGTACAGACTTTTCAAAGCATCCATGGTGGATTCGTACATATCACCGTCAAGACGCATAACGGCGAGCTTTCCGATGGGGGCTGCGGGTAGGGTGTCTTTGAACCATCCTTTAAGAAAAACGACTTGATCGTCGAGAAGTCCGTATTTATCAAAGTTAGCTTTGACGGTCTCAAGCGGCACTACCAGCGAGCGCGCTAGGAAGAAAAGCGAACTTTTGTCGGCGGGATATTTTCTCACGTTAGGAAAGGGAAGGCCCCGAAACGAGTCAGCAACCCAGACCTTGCGGTCCGTCACACCGTGCGCCTTAAGCACTCCTCGCATGAATATGCAGGCACCGCCGCGCCACACGCCTGTTTCAATGAGGTCGCCCGGGACATTGTTTTCGAGTACATCTTCAACGCAACGCTGTAGATTGCTCATTCGTTTGAGGCCGATCATTGAATGGCCGATGACCGGCCAGTCATCTCCTGATTCACGTTTGGTTGTATCTACATTGCGCGGCACCGTGATCCGGATGCCGGTGAGCGTGGTCAGAACATAGGATATCTTTCTCGGGAGAAGAGGCTTGACCTCGTCATCCATGTAGAGCCAGTTGACCAGCGCGCGTTTTAAAAGGTCGAGATATAGATCTTTTGTGTATTCATTCGACACAGCAGGTTTTTCCTTTTTTGACCGGGGAACAAAGCACAAGGCCCCCTTTTTGAGCACCCTTCGCGGTTTGCGGGTCGATAATCGCTACCGTCGGACTTGCTTCACGTCCGGCCTGTTCGCGTACCGCGACGTAGAGTGCATGGTGGATGCGCTCCAACGTGCGGTCCCAGTTCCACAGCTCCAGATAGTCGTGCCCGGTGCTCTTCGGCGGCAGGTCATTTGGCAGAGCCTTCCATTGGCAGCGGTCCATAGGATGCAGAAGATCCCGTTCAGCACCTCACATACGTTCACAGAGCGTTTGCGCCCGCCAAGGCGTGCAAGCGGGATCATGGGCTCCACAATCGCCCATTCCGTGTCAGTCAAATCGCTCGGGTAACGAAGGCCACTGCGGTTCGCAGGTTGGCGATGTTCGGGCTTCCACATCGGGCGCTCCATCGAGAATCAAACGCCCAACAATGAAACACATCCGACTCATCAGACTCAAGAACTTCCCGGATCGGCTCTCAGGTTCAATGTCATATGCGCTTTAGTGCGAATCTCGTTCCAATTTCGCAGAGCAAAACTGCATGATAGCGCATTCCAATAAAGTCGCAGCGCATTGCTCTAATCAACGTGCGCCGTAAGAGCTGAATCAGCATACTACGAATTTTCTTTCCGAAGTCGACGGCCGAAAAATATCCTTGATCGCGATATAAAGTGAAAATCCGAAACTGTTCCTTTATATCCCGAGCTTCACGGAACGAGTTCGATGACACGGAAGTAGAATGTTGCCGATAACGCATCGTCGAACGTGGTAGATACCGGACCGAATATCCCTTGGCCAAGCAGCGAAGAAGCCATTCCCAATCTCCGGTCTGCGGCATATCGACTTTGAAACCGCCAATCTGGCGGAATGCCATCGTTCGAATCGCGCAGCCGGAAAGATGCCACCAGCACCCTCTGTTAAGGGTGTCCACAACCGTATCCCGTGTCCCCCGTACAAGAACACTCGGGCGATCGGGGTACTCTTCGCCGGAAACAATCTGACCGGACGCTGGGTACCAATTATCATAGCTCGAACATATGGTTGCAATATCGTCCGGGCAGCCACTCATCTCATCGAGATACAGAGAAATCCAATTGGAATTCACGACATCGTCTGCATGCAGGATAAATGCCCATTCGATGTCGACAGGAAGGCGGGCTATGCCGGAATTAGTAGTGGCCCTTTCCCCTAAATTTGTTTCATTTGACCAAATCTCGAGCGAAACTGATGACCGCCATGCCAATTTCGCTACGTCAATCGTCCCGTCTCGACTTGCATCGTCCAACACGATGACAGCTCTGATACGATACAAACCTGGATTGGTCTGGAGAGCTTCTAAGGTCTCGGAAATTGTGGCTGATGCGTTGTACGCTGGAATAAGCACAACGGCATTGCCCGTATTTTGCCTGTGCAGCTGATCCCTCGACATCATGCGGCGTGTTCGCTCCGGTTCTATTTGATGGACCAACGTCGTCGCAACTTTCGACCGACTGCTCGCATTCGGCGGACAGCTTCCTGCTCATACAAATGCCGAAGCGGGCCCAAACATCGCGAATTCACTAGGAGAACATCGGCAGTGTTCCTTCGACTGCTCCAATATAGCTCCCGGAAGCCGATGTCCGCGAGCCTTTGGATCCTTTGGTTGACCTCAAAAGTACTGGCGTAACCAAGAAAGTCGTGGAATTCGATAGTCATCTGACGGACACCCCGAAAGAACTTATCGTCGAGCGAATCGATGACTTCCAGCTCGGCACCTTCGATGTCCATCTTGAGGACTTCGATGTCCGCAATCCCAAATTCGCCAAGTGTCGTGCCGAGATGACGCCCGTCGACAATGGTACAAAAAGCATCCTCTGTCGGCGTGTCAGAAATCTTATTGCGCGTGATATCATTGCTCAGCGTAAACGTGACAGCTCGATCAGAATTACATATAGCGAGGTTTCTAGTGATCAATTTGGAATGTCTTGGCATCTGCCCAAATACGGTTGGAGATGCTTCGAACGCATAGCACCGACAGTCAAAACGCCGAATCATTTCTACAGAGAACGCGCCCAAGTTAGCGCCGCAATCGATGACCACGCCTCCTCTCTGAACGAGATCAGGCAGTATGGTATGGGACTCAATTATTTCGATCGACATAAAGAGAATTGCGTAGGAGAAGAACCCGATTAGTGGCCTTTAATTGCGCTCAATTTCCGAGACTACGGACGCAAACATCGCCTCGTAATTCCAGGCCTGCTGAATTTTTTTCTGACATTTCCGGCCCATCTCACGGCGTTCATCTGGATGATCAAGATACCAGCGCAGCGCAACTTCAATCTCGTCGACATCATCGGGGTTGCACGCGCGCGCAAAGCCTGGCTCAACAAAGGTTGAAACCCACTCTGGCCCATTACTCACCAATAGCGGTAACCCGCAGGCCATGTAGTCGAAAACCTTATTGGAAGCACCCACCATGTATCGCAAGTTTACGTCGTGAGCGGTCGTAGGTATAAATGAAAGGCCCACATCAGCCATTGAAGCAAATTGAAACAGTTTTCTGCGGGGAGTTATTTTTCCGAGCGGTTTAACCAGCCCCGGTACTCCGCAATCCGATGCCATCTTAAGCAATTCCTGCAAGTAGCCAACGGCCCCCAGCACCTCGAAGCCCGCAATTTTCAGACGAACTGCGCCTCCAAATCGGCTCGCAGCGACAATGAGGGTTGGCGGCAGGCGAGAAGGCGTGATTGAACCGTGATAATAGATCACCAGCTCAGGCTTTGGATGCGCAGCCAAATTTGGGATTTCGTCCAGCCGAGGACAGTTCCAGACGCAAAATGTGGACTTAGTTCGCTTGGTTGTGTCAAGAAACTGACGCAATCGATCCTCTTGGGGGAGCACACATAAGGTAGCGTCACGTCCAAGCTTGTCACGATAGGCGTGAATCATTTTCATAAATCGAGACGATTCTCTATCGACGTCTGGAGAATCGTGCTCATGATAGATGACCCGCACATCTACTATCTTCTGAATCATGCAAACGATAGGGCAAACAAGTGCATCGGATGCATAGATCCACTCAGGTTTCCAGCGCAAAGTCCAATATAGCGTCCAAAAAAAGAAGTAGACGTATAATAGCTTTTGCCGAAAACCGCCCTGCACAAAGGCAATTTTTTTCAACCGAATGCGAGCGTGAGTTGGGAACTGGAAATCTTGGATGGGAAAGGTGCCAGTTCCCAGAAGCAGAACATCCCATCCCCGATCAGCAAGCAAGCGTGTTGAATGTTCAATCGGCGGGAATCCCGCAGGATCAGTAAATTGGACATATAAGATACGACGAGCGGTCAATGTAGAAGGAACTTTTTCATTATCGGGGTTGCAGCCGGCACACCCGACCTACCCCTTGGGTTCCGCCGGGATAGGACTCAGATCTTGATAACATATGCAATAGTCTTCTCATAGAGTTGAGCCGTACGTCTTCAATTATGGAATGGTTCGTTTCGTGTCATCTCCTACCCGCGAAGTCCGTGTCAGGGTGGTAGCCTGCGAGGTCACAAGCCGCCTCTGAGAGGAAGCATTATTTCGTAGATCGAAACCGAAAACTCGCCGTAAGGGCGCGACAAGGCCGGCGCGACCCGAACATCTACGTTGGGCTTTTTGAGTTAACCATCTCGGCTATGCAAGTGGCCATGGTTCAGCCGGTTGAGCTGCGCTTTTGTGCGGCTGGTATCCTTCCAATGGCTTAATTGAATATTGACGGGAAAAAAAGACGCTTGTCGTGTGCCAATGGGAGTTGAGCGGTGCCAGGCCAGTGAAATCAGCCTGAATCAGGTCCGCATTTCTAAGCACGGCCGCTGATTCCAGCCACAAGTCAGAGTTATCCAAAACAATAAAACCTCCCGACGCTAGATGCTTTGGAGCAATTCGGCAGCAGCGCAGTCGCGAATCCCCCGTTCCGTCTATCACTATGATATCGAATATGCCGCGCTCCAGTATTTGGTTGGCATACGCCTCGATGGCGCGATTTGTGAAGATAAGTTCAGCATTTGGGGGAGCGAGAGCGGAGATTTCCTCGGCCCATTCTTTTTCCGTTTCAACGCTTAGGACTCTTTTGGTACGCTTGGCCCAGAATAGCGTTGAATAGCCCGAGCCATACTCAAATACGCTTAGGTTTCTTAAATCTAATTGTTTGATGAAATCGATAGCCGGATAAGTAAACCACGGAATTGGTTCACCTTGCGCATCTACGCTGCGTCCCCTCTTCCAACTATTAATCCAACCGTAATCACTAAAAATGTGCGACATAATTTGGAAGCTACTACGAAGAAAGCTTCCAGAGCGAATAAATTTTGGCACGAGCACGGGGGGAACAATGCCAGGTCTTCCCAATTTCCATCCGGTCATAAGTTCAGTCTGTTTTCAGTTTGCTCTTCGGGGGCGTTCGGACAACGGGACGGGCGGAGGCCCCATTTACCGCAGCGACCCGGCCCGTTTGCCGACGGAGGCGCTACGTCTGGCTATTGTATCTTCTAAGAGTCGGTTTCGAAAGTTATGAGGCACGAGCGATGCGACGGACGAGCAGCATGACAGATGCGAGTAGAGGAAGGCGCGTGCGGAGTCGATGGTGGCTTCGAAGTCCTTTGCCATCCGCCGATTGCGCCCGATCCACGCAAAGAACCGCTCGACAACCCAGCGCCGCCGGTTAACAGCGAACCCGACCTGATCGGGGTTCTTGCGCAGGATTTCGACGGCGATCACCGTTGCCATGGCGAACTTCTCACGGGCATACCCGCTGTCAGCGAAGACCCGCTGGATGAACGGTAAGATGCGGCGCGAAGCCCGCAGAAGCGGCCCGCCACCGTCGCGATCCTGAATGCTCGACGAGCGTATGGCGCTTGCGTCCATTGATCTTCTTTCCAGCATCATAATCTCGTGGTCCGCCGGCCTTGGTCGTCTTGACGCTCTGTCGATGATCGCGCCCGCAGGGCTGGATTGGCGTCCGATCCGCTCCCGATCAAACATGCAAACCATCGATCGTGCTGCGGTTATGCTTCTTGCGGGTGGTTGGGGTCCACATGGCAACTCCGGGGTTGGTGTCAGCAACCACCTGGAATCACGTCGGCTTCAGCCACTCAACTCCTTTCGAAACGGCCTCTAAGCGATTTCATTCGAGCTTCTTTGATCGATCCCGCTCACTCGCCAACAACAGGCTCCATTCTATCGCCCTTCCACGCGACCAACCATCTATTGTGCGCAATCGGTCGTAGTTCTGGCAACATGATGCGCCACCAAGCGTTTTCGACAATCTTCGTTCTGAACCCCGCACGTTCGAGGAGCGACACGCACTGACTTTCAAGTTCGATGGAATGCGTTTCAATTAGCCAACGAACACGCGGCAGCGCATTCATCAGCTTCGCTCCCAAAAGAATCTCTGCCTCAGAGCCATCGACATCCATTTTAATGAAACACGGAAGTTTGATACTTGCAGTTAGCTCATCAAGGCATACAATATCTTTCGATTGTGTTCGGCCTACTAATTTAGATGATAAGACCAGTCGCTCCAGACCGAGCTTTGGATTGAGTCCAAGATTACCCCTAAGGTGGGACATGATTATCGGACTTGGCTCGAATGCGTATATCTTAGATGCGAGCGTATTCTTGAGGAAAAACAATGTGTATTCGCCGTGCGCAGCGCCTATATCAATTGCTGACGCTATTCCCTGCGATAGACGCCAGAGCCATGGATAGGTTTCGCGTTCAAATAGGCCAAGATACAGTTGCGTCTGGCTAGCCAAGTTTATATTCATGCGGATATTTCGGAATGGGCCTGCAATGATATTACGCGGAGCCCACGTGTTTGGGAGAATTTTTTGCTTAATCGACGAGAGAATTCTCACTGAGATACTTTCGGATCAAATCTTGTCATACGCTGGAATCTAAGATGATGCACGAAGATACCGACCGTAGATGGTCGTATCACTTTGCAAGGCGATTGCTCGGAGGCAAGTGCTCGGCTGGGGTAAAATGGCGGCGATACAACTGGGCCATCTCGTGCGCCACATCGGCCATGCTACGGGGCTGCCTCACGCCCTGTCGCAGCTTTCGCAGCAAACGGCTATCTTTCGCACAAAGGCGAAAAGCACTAGTCCAAGCTGCAACGTCCTCAGGGTCGACAAGCAATCCATTGTCCTGGTGCCGCACCCATTCGGCTATGCCGCCCAACCGAGAGCCTATGACAGGGGTGCCTGCCGCAAAAGATTCGAGAACAACGAACGGTCCAGTTTCCAGCCACCGGGATGGCACGGCCAACAAATGAAAGTCCCTCAGCAAAGGTACAACTTGGCGATTGGGAACAGGCGGAAGAAATCTGATCCGGCCATCGTCTCCGGCCAGGCGCTGTAGCTCGTCCCAATAATCCTCGTCAGCGGGGCTCTGCGTCACCCCGTAAAGATGGAGCTCTATGTTCAAGTCCGGCGCCGCTCGGACTGCCTTTATTAGAGTGTCCGCGCCCTTGACCTTGTCCGCACGTCCGAGGAAGGCGACACGCAAGGGCGTTTTCATTACGTCGATAAGAGGCCCTGGTAAATTCGAGACGACCGGCAGCCCGTGGCGCGAAAGCACAATTTTCCAGTTCGGCACGCCATTGCGCACCAACACCGTCCGCACCCATTCTGCCGGCACAACGACGCCATCGACCTCCTGCATGAGCGCCCGAAATGCCACGTGCCGAGCTCGGATCAATTCGGACATCCGCAAAGCGGTCCAGAGTCCCCCGCTCAGGTCGGCACTCTCAAGGGCACGCACGACGCGAAGGGGCAAGTAGCTCACAACCGCGCCCGCCCAGCGTGGGAGGCCTCGACGCTCAAGCGAGCAGCCGGTACAGCGTGCAACATCCAGAAGACCATCGCAAACTTCCGTGCCCCACAGCATCAACGTTCCGCGCTGACAGGATACCGTCGGTGTATGATAGGTGAAAAAGACCGGAATCGCACGCTGCTTGGCCGCCCGAACAAGCAAAATAGAAACAGCTCGTGTGAAGGCATGGATATGCACAGCATCCGGACATTCCTCGTCGAGGATTTGCGCGAATGCGGCCGCTGCTTCCGGATCGCCCCCACCGTAGAGTTCTCGCAGCATTTGCTTGCTTTCAGGTGCCGAGCGAAACCGGCGCACGCGCAAGCCGTTATGCTCGTAGGCTCCATCTATGCCGCTACAAGAGGGCGCCAGAATGACCGATTCAATACCCTGGGACCGCAATTGATACGCTAAGGCTTCGACATAAATCTCGGTACCGCCCATCGCGTCTGGCGCAAACGTGAATGGGGCATGTACTACTTTCAAGATAATCGAACATCCAAAAGCGGTGCGCTGCTTCGGTAATAATCGCGAAACTCTCGGTGAGGACGAAGCACGCTCATCTCCTGCAAGCTATCCCGGGTAATCAATATTTTTCGATATGGTGTACAGGCAAGGAACTCGTTCAACGGTTCTGCGTAGCCGTCCAAAACTTCACATATGATGTCGGGTTGCCATTTTAGGAGCAGCGATCCCATTCCAGTCAGAACCTTCAGCTCCGCCCCTTCGACGTCGATCTTGATTAGGTCTACCTTCGTGATATTCGCTTTCGGGCATATGTGTCGAAACGCGTCGCATCGACGCTGAATGGGCACGACTGATCGGTAAAACCCTCGATCAGCGATCCGTTCGACCATGCTCCGTCTTTTGGAGAAAAACACTTGTCTCGCTTTCACAGTCGGACAAGGCAAGCTGAGCAAAGTGTGCGTGCCTAAAACCGTTCAGACTGGAATTATGAACCAACTAATGGAACACCGCCGGATTCGGCTCAAATGAGTACACCTCGCCTCTACCCTTGAGGCGCGCCGCCGCGAGCAGCGTATACATCCCGATATTTGCGCCGACATCAAAAATCGTGCCGGCATTGTCAAGGAGGCGTGACCACAATGAAATTGTGCCGCGCTCATAATGCGAGTAACCCCAGTAGTACCAGTCACGACTCAATGGATCGGTCAGATCCAGTTCAAGCGACAGCTGCCCACCCCCCCGTACCAATGCTTGGCAGGATACGGGGCGAGTGGGTGCCGCGTGGGCCGCAAGCAGCGTTCTTTATTCTTCCTGTCTGTCATCAAACGATCTTTCAACGAACCACCCAAACGCTGCTTCCGATACAATGCCGCGCCGATTCTTTGATCAGCCGACTTTCCTCTCTGTGACCCGCCTTCGTCATCAAAAAGACCCACCTACAAGTCCGCGGAATGGCGCGCAGGCCACCGGTGATCGATCAATTCCAATTCGTTCACAACTCGTCCGAAGCGCTTCTCGTCCTCGTCAACGTGCGACTCCTGCCTGAAATTGATTGACAGACATTTTCTTCGCGCCAAGCCTTCTGCGACGAAACTACCGAAACGAATGAATGGCGATTCCACGAGATGGTACAAAGCTGCCGGGATTACACCAATTGCAGCGATGAACACGCCCAACTGTACCCAACCCGAATAGGACGAAAGCTGTTGAAACGCAAACCACATAATCGGCACATGTGAAAGGTAAATGCTGTATGAATACGTTGCTATTGTGTGGGCGCATCGCCTGAGGATTGTCGACCTGACTTCCTGAATGAAAGGTAGCGCGAGAGCAAAAAGTATTCCGGCTGTCCAGCTAGCCCACCCAGTTCGATAGTCACCTATAAAGTGCTGAGCCAATGCAGGAACGGATATCAAAAACAGAAGCAGAGGGCCGAAATATTCCGATCGCACTCGTGGTTTGACGATCTTGAACCCAGCGTACGCTGCAATACCCATAAAAAACCATGGTGCATATCTCAATAAGGCTGGGTAGTGCCACGCTCGAGCCAAGTGCGAGTCAACGAACCAAATGATAAAGCCAGCTAAAATCATGGCTATAATGCCAGCGTGTGATCTAATTCTCCTCGCCGCGAAAAATATGAACGGGAGCACCAGATACATTTGTACTTCGAAGGGCAAACTCCACATAGGCCCCACGATTTCAGGTGATTGAAACAAGTTCTGCACGAGCAATATATTCTGCAGTACAACGCCAAAGGGTGGCCAGAAGAATGTCAGTTCAAAGTGAGGCGGAATTCGTAGCTCCAGAGCAACTAAAACTGCAACAATGGCTAGCGGGTAAATTCTGAACGCTCTCCGCACATAAAACCGTTGGACCACCCTGCCGTTCCCCAGCCGCTCTAACGACATCATCAACACGAGACTTGTATGAACAAAAAATAGCAAAACTCCCAGCTCAGCCAGCTGCCGCACAGCCAGGCTCTTCATTATTGGATCGTCTAGGTGCCCCCGCACCATTACGAGATGCGAGATAAAGACTAACGAGACTGCGACCGAACGGAGCAGATCCAAATTTGCGTTATCGCGCCGCATTTCTGTTAGCATAGCTAGGCCGAGCCGCCAGCTAAACTTTTAAGTCTGCGATACGTCAATGAAATTCGTTCTGCGTTACGATAACCAAAAACTCGGCTGATACTTCGCAATGCAAACGAGCCACTCGGTTGAAACCCTGGGTGCAGCGCTTCAATGTCTCTGACAAGCTCCTCAAAGCGCGCCCAATCATGTTCGGCAAAATACTTTGCGCCAAAATAGTACACCGCAACAATCTGCTCAACAATTTCTGTTGACCAACCCTTGGTCTCGCGGAGGTGCCGCTCAACCATCCTTGCATTTCTGATGCAGCCCCCAATGAATTCGATCCTATCAGATTTCGACTGCGACTGAGCTCGATCTCGATACCAGAAAATAGGCCCATTCGATAGAGCTTTTACAAATGCGCCATTTTCCATGGCGATCTTGATGTGCAACTCTACATCCTCTATGAACCGATGAGATTCATCGAATCCTCCTAGACGGCGTAGCACGTCCGAGCGAAATAATTGGCTACCAAGTGCAATGAAATTTTTCGTTCGAAGCAGATCGGCTAAGGCATTTTTACCGATCACCGGCGCGTAAACATACTCTTCTCTTTTCCAAATTTCACCGGTAAATCGAAGCCTCTGCCAATCGGAATAAATTACGTCCGTCAAATCGGACCGCTTGGCAATTTGCAGCTCGATTTTATCCGGGCGCAGGATGTCATCAGCATCAAGAAACTGAATCCAAGATCCAAAGCCTGACCGCCATCCCCGATTGCGAGCCGCGCTCGGTCCGCGGTTTTCTTGGCGAAGAATCTGGTAACGATGTTTTTCCGTCCGCAAAACCCGTTCAGCTATGTCAACGGTGCGGTCAGTTGACCCATCATCAACGACAATCACTTCTAGGTGTTGATAGGTCTGCTGGAGAACGCTTTTCAGAGTTTCAGCGATCCACTCGGCTGCGTTGTATGCCGGAATGACGACTGTTACGAGCGGCATGGTTTGACAGTGAGTGATCAACGTTTACCAGGGAGCGCTTCGCCGAATACTTCCGCTGTCGGCGATCCTAAAGCGAGTTCTAATCCTTCCGGATGAAGCCCGCGTTCTCGCAGATACTCAACCGTTAGGCGTTGTCCTTCTCGCAAGTTCACTCGCGGCGTCCAACCGAGCGTTGAGCGAGCTTTGGCTGACGAGAATTTGGTTTTGTGAACGCCAAACAAATCTTCGGTCCACTGCGGCGGCGCGTCCGGATTTTTGTTGTGCGCAACTCGTGGCGGGGATGATATGAGCCCGGCGCTGCGCATTAGTTTGCTTGATACGGCGCCAAACATTGTCTTTTTCAACTCGCGACGAATATCGTCGTTCGCAACTGCGGCCAGTATCGCGCGCTTGATTGCCCCGTGGCGAGCCTGAGCATGTTGCCGAGCCAATTCGCCAGGTTCATAGGCGCGGATTTGGCTAAGCCACGGTCTGACTATCGGAACTAGGAACTCGCGCCAAGTAGTCCAGCCATCGTTGATGATGAACCGTTGACCGTGCGCCCGAGGTGACAATGTTGCGAGAAAAATCGCGTCGATCAGATTGTCGATGTAAACATAGTTTGCGATGCCCTGACCATCCGAGATCCAAGCGAAAGCATGCTCCCTAGCTAGTTCAGCAGGTAGCTCGGTGAACGTCCTCCCGCGAGGCCCATATACGCAGGACGGCGACAGGATAACAATTCGAGTAGTTGTAGATTTACGTGCTCTTTTCAAGCACCATCGCTCCATGATGGCCTTTGTTCTGCCGTACGCACCTCCGGTCGGCCGGTAAGGCGCGGATTCGTTGATTTCACCATCCGGCCATCCGAAGACATTCACCGTACTAAGAATTAGGACAGTTTCGCACTCTGCTTCAATCGCGGCGTTAACAACATTCTTAGTGCCTTGAACCGTGACGGCATCAGCATCAACCCCATCGCGTCCGTATGCCAAATGAAATACGTAGCGCCGTCCTTGTACGGCCTTGCGCACAGACGCAAAATCTAAAAGATTCTCAATCTGAAGCGTCACGGGGAACCGCGCGGCTGATGCGCAGGTTTGAGGATGCCTAACGATGCCGGTCATTTCGGTAAATCCAGCCTCGAATAAGCGCTTTACGAGATGCCCTCCAATAAATCCGGTTACGCCCGTGATTAACGCAGAAGCCGGCTTGAGAGCAAACGGAGTGGACCGGACTGTTGTTGGCTTTCTCAACGCTCGCTGCTGATAAGCTTGCTCAATAATGCGAGCGGCTCGTGCGGCCCCTTCGACGCTATCCGTCGATATGTCATCCGCTTCGATCTGAGCCCGAAAATGTTGAAGCTGCTCGACGAAGCACCCCTGAAAGGATGCCGGCAAGGACGACGACCGGAATGCACGCAGGGGACGCACTTCAAGGCCGTCCTCGCATCCCGCGCGATACACCTTGAACGAGGACAAAGCGTCTACGGATAGCTCAATTTTGCCGCGGGTCCCGCGCAATACCATTTTATTGGCCAAGTTTCTTAAGCGAGACAGATGAATATGCACGGCAACATCAGAGATCGACGTGAACTCCGCAACCGATTCGGCCTCAACACCCCCACACGAGTCATCCAAATACGAGGCCAACTGCAACTGCCCGGTAAGTAATTCTGCAAGATCAAGATAATGGATACCCATATCACTAAAGACACCGCCATTTTCAGCTAAAAACGGAGATAATGATTGGGCAGGCCAAGTGAACTTACCACCGTGTTCAATCTTCACAGCCTCAAGCCGACCGATTTCGCCTTCTCGAACCAACCGCAGCATGGTCCGGACAGATGGAATGAACCGCCTGACCATGTTGACGGAAAGCCTACGCCCAGCTTGTCTGGCCGCCTCTTTCATTCGTAGGCAGGATGCTTCCGTCAACGCCAATGGCTTTTCGCACAACACGTGCACGCCCGCCGTAAGTAGACGGACAACCGCCTCCTCGTGAAACTGATTTGGCAGTGCAACGACAGCCGTTCTCACTTCTTGTAAATCAACAGAATCAAGAGAACTTCCAAACTCCCCCTCTAGAAAATCAACCCCGAGATACGCCTCACGCACCTCTCGAGGCACCGCCTGATCGATTACCGTCAGTTCGGGAAGAGCCTTCAAATATGCGAATGCAGGAAGAAAACACTCACGGACAACCGCGCCGCACCCGAGCATCAGCCAGTGCCTCACAGGACCTTCTCTTTACCTACTCTTCAACATCGATGGGTACTAGGTCGAATACCAGCGGCAATCGACAAAGCCGCCTTTACGATCGCCGTTTCGATCGCCTTCTCGCGCGGGCGATTCATAATGCGGTGTGGAGCTGCAATGCGAGGCATGATTTTTTTGGCGATTGGCCTGTATGGTTGCAGGACATTTTAGTTTAGAGTGCCTGCAGTTAAAATCGCGGTATCAGTTGGCTGCTCCTCTAGATCTAGACAATATGTAAGATCGCCACGCTGTGACAGTCGATATTTGAAGCGCTCTAGTGCCGCGAAGAAGACTCTGCAGCAGTCTTCGCCATGCAATTCGATCACAAGGTTTCGTATCCGAGAAAGCCACCGATTTGCCGATGCTGAAAACACCGACAGCTCGCTTCGCTCAATGTCGACCTTCAGTATGTCAACATGCTTCATGTTGGCATAAACTAAGAGCGAATGGACATCATAACCTTCGACCGCTTCGCAATCATTCGCGCCGTCGCGCAATGGGCGGACGCGAATCCCCCATTTGTTTCCACCTCCAAATTCGCTAGGCACAACGGCAAGCCGAGTGCGATGCGACCAAAGCCCACCCTGCAGCATCATCGCACGCGAACCGTAGGGTGCCAGATTCCGTCTACAAATGGATAAATTTTCCTTGTCGGGTTCGACCGCTAGAACAGTGGCTTGACGGAAGCGATTCAAGAGATACACGCTTACAAGACCAATATTGGCACCGCCGTCGATTACGAAGCGCACATCGGTTAGACCTTCAAGGTCTCCATATTCCTGATCGACAAACACTTGTCGGTAAACTTGATAATCAGAAGTGCGAGGTCGCAGCCAGATGGGGTGCTCACAACCCGGTAAGCGGAATTTAACGGGACTCAGTAGCAGGGGTCTTCGAAGATAATAGCGGACTTGATTGCAAAGTGGAATCGAGTGCCAGCGAACGGCATCTATGTATCCAAAATATGGAGCGTCCCGGAGGCTATTCGAATACCAGTCCTTGATCGATTTCAGAAGACTAATTCCCTTTTGCATAACAATATTCATCATTTGACTCTTCCAGTAGCGTGGTAGCGTAACCAGCGCCACAATCAATTGCACCTAGTTGGTCTTCAGGAATGACGCTCGGTAAGAGACGCAATAATCCTGAGTTTCAGGAGCTTGGAAAGTAGCTACCCTAACGTCGGGAGCATTGATCGCAGCGGATTCAATACGCATGCGCATTCAGTTTTAAACTCCACCCATCCCCGCGCCCCTGCAGGATAACGTGCAAATAAATCGCCTTCCGTAACGGGATAGACCGTTAGCTCCGCGATATCTGCTATTTCGCCGACAAATGCTCCTGAATTAATGTATATACTAACTCGATATTGCCGTTCGACCAATGGAATCGATTTCAGCAAAATTTCCATTTGTAAACTGTCGCCGGACTTCATCGCAAATGGAAATCCTGCATGTCTCAGGTCGATAATGCCAACACGCGGACCTTCCAACGAATCTACGAGCAGGGCAGCTTCGCTCAAGCGAACAGGAGAGCTTGCTGAGAGCAGAAGATTGATTCGAAGATCGCTTTTCGACTCGATGGGATCCGGAGAAAGTGAGATATTCGATATCGTGAGAACATCGCCGACCTTGATCGCGTTATTTTGTGATCGCTTGACCAGATTTGATGAAAGGTATTCCTGGATTTGTTCCTTTGGTTCGCCATCACCAACTATGTGTCCGCCTTCAATATGGATCACTCGTTCGCACAGTGACTGCACGGCTGTCATGTTATGGCTGACAAATAGTACGGTTCGGCCGCGTCCAGCAACGTCTTGCATCTTCGCCAGGCACTTTTGTTGAAAGCTTGCGTCGCCAACTGCCAAAACCTCGTCAACCAGCAAGATGTCGGTTTCCAAGTGCGCCGCAATCGCGAATGCCAACCTCATGTACATACCCGATGAATAATGCTTCACCGGCGTGTCGATGAAGCGTTCGACGTCAGCAAAATCAACGATTTCCTCGAATTTTCGCCGGACCTCGTTTCTGGTCATGCCTAAAATGGCGCCGTTAAGAAAAACATTCTCGCGGCCAGTCAATTCGGGATGAAAGCCAGTTCCGACCTCGAGCAAGCTCACAACGCGCCCGCGCACCGCCACTTGACCTTTAGTCGGGACGGTGATGCGGCTCAGGACCTTCAGCAGTGTGCTCTTGCCGGCGCCATTGCGCCCGATAACGCCGACGACCTCGCCTTGATCAACCTGGAAGCTGACATCCTTGAGCGCCCAGATCATCTCCTTGGCAGGCCGGCGGCGTCCACCGCGGAAACGCTCGAAGGGGGCGGTCAGCCCGTTGACTAACGCTTCGCGCAAGGTGTGATACCGCTGCTGCCGAGCACCAATGGCATACTCCTTTGACAGACCTTCGGCGCGGATTGCGTATTGGCTCACAGCTTTCTCATATTATGTCGGCAAACCGGCGCTCGACCTTCTCGAAATAGGCGATACCGGCAGCGAACAATATGACTGCGATCGCAAGCGAGACCACTAGCCCGGTAAAATCAAAGTGTCGACCCAAAAAGGTCGATCGAAAGCCTTCGATCACGCCCGCCATCGGATTTAGATAGAGGGTCCACTGCCATTGCGCCGGCACCAAAGATGCGGGATAGGCCACCGGCGTTGCGAACAGCCAAAATTGCACCAAGAAGGGAACCACGTAGCGGAAATCGCGATAAGCGACGTTCAGGGCCGCGAGAAAAGTCCCGACGCCGAGCGCGGTCAAGACCATTCCGACCACCAAAACGGGAGCCATCAGCAAATTGGGAGTCCAACTGACCCCGTAATAAATCATGAGCAGGAGCAGAATAACGGCAGCGATAGCAAAATCGACGAGCCCACTGCCGACCGATGACAACGGGATGATCAATCTCGGAAAGTATACCTTGCTCACGAGGTTAGCCGACCCGACCAGAGAAGCGGCGGAGCTGGTGATCGAATTAGCAAAGAAGCTCCAGGGCAGCAGCGCGGCATAGACGAATATCGGATAGGGATATCCATCCGA
>Ga0070731_10001361_pt1 | contig 25538 bp, 25 predicted proteins | sample Coa_R1_2_FD_66448 | JGI IMG/M metagenome (GOLD analysis project Ga0070731, IMG submission 66448) | Surface soil microbial communities from Centralia Pennsylvania, which are recovering from an underground coalmine fire - Coalmine... | ecosystem: Environmental > Terrestrial > Soil > Unclassified ... | reverse complement strand
CCCGTCAAGCCGTGAGTCAGGCGACGTCGAGCAGCGTGCACATGATCGCCTTCTGCACGTGCAGGCGGTTCTCCGCCTGGTCGAAGACGACTGATTGCGGGCCGTCGATGACGGCGTCGGTGATCTCCTCGCCGCGGTGGGCGGGAAGGCAGTGCATCACGAGGGCGTCCGGGCGGGCGAGCGCCACGACGCGCTCGTTCACCTGATACGGGCGGAACGCGCGCAGCCGCGCCTTCGCCTCCGCCTCCTGCCCCATGCTCGTCCAGACGTCGGTGTAGATCACGTCGGCGCCGCGTGCGGCGGCGTCGACGTCGTGGGTCACGGTGGTCCGCTTCCCGGCCTGCGCGGTGATGGTCGGGTCGGGCTCGTAGCCGGGCGGGCAGGCGAGGACGAACTCGAAGCCGAGGATCGCGGCGGCCTCCATCCACGAGTGCACCATGTTGTTGCCGTCGCCGATGAACGCGACGCGCACGCCGTCGAGCCGCCCGCGCCGCTCGAGCAGCGTGAAGCAGTCGGACAGCACCTGGCAGGGATGGTGCAGGTCGGAGAGCCCGTTGATGACCGGGACGCGCGCCCCGGCGGCGAGGTCGACGACGCTCTGGTGGAGGAACGTGCGCGCCATGATGAGATCGACCCAGCGCTCGAGGTTGCGGGCGATGTCGCCGGCCGACTCGCGCTCGCCGAGCCGGATGTCGCCCGGGGCGAGATGGATCGCGGCGCCGCCGAGCTGGCTCATGCCGACCTCGAACGTGACCCGCGTGCGGAGGCTCGGCTTCTCGAAGATCATCACCAGCGTCCGGCCGGCGAGGAGCGGATGGAGCTTCCCCGTCCGCAGCTGCGCCTTCAGACGACCGGCGAGCGCGAGGATGCGCTCGATCTCCTCGCGTCCGAGGTCGGCGATGCGGAGGAGATCGCGCTTCATGGCGCGACGAGCGCGCGCTCGAGGATGGCGAGGCCCTCGTCCACCTGGGCGCGCGTGATCACGAGAGGGGGGAGAAAGCGCAGCACGCGGTCCGCGGTGCAGTTGATGAGGAGCCCGTCGTCGAGGCAGCGGCGCACGATGGCCGCGCCGGGACGGTCGAGCTCGGCCCCGAGCATGAGCCCGAGGCCGCGCACCTCACGGATGCCGGCGCGCGAGGCGAGCGTGACGAGTCGCGCGCGCAGATGCTCGCCGAGGGCGCGTACCTCTTCGAGCAGACCCGGGTCGGCGAGGATCCGGAGCGCCGCGATCGCCGCGGCGCAGGCGACCGGGTTCCCCCCGAAGGTCGTGCCGTGCGCGCCGGGCTCGAACGCCGCGGCGACGAGCGCCGTCGTGCACGTGGCGCCGATGGGGAGCCCGCCGCCGAGCGCCTTCGCGAGGGTCATGACGTCGGGCGTGATGCCGGCGTGCTCGTGGGCGAAGAGTCGCCCCGTCCGGCCGAGGCCGCTCTGCACCTCGTCGAGCACGAGCAGGAGATTGCGACGGTCGGCGAGCTCGCGCAGCCCGGCGAGATAGCCGCGCGGCGGGACGACGACGCCGCCCTCGCCCTGGATCGGCTCGACCATGATCGCGACCGTCTCGTCGCGGACGGCGTCGGTCATCGCTTCGAGGTCGCCGTAGGGGACGAGCCGTATGCCGGGGAGGAGCGGCAGGAAGCCGGTGTGGTACTTCTCCTGGCCGGTTGCGGTGAGCGTCGCGAACGTACGGCCGTGGAAAGAGCCGGTGGTCGCGAGGATCTCGAAGCGACCGCCGCCGTCGCGCGAGCCCCAGCGCCGCGCGAGCTTCATCGCGGCCTCGTTCGCCTCCGCGCCGCTGTTGCAGAGGAAGACGCGCTCCGCGAACGAGAGCCGGCAGAGGAGGGCAGTGAGCTCCGTCGCCGGGACGGTGTGGTAGACGTTCGAGGCGTGGAGCAGCATGCCAGACTGCTCCCGGATCGCGCTCACGATCGCGGGGTGGCAATGACCGACGTTGTTCACCGCCAGCCCGGCGAAGAAGTCGAGGTAGCGCTTGCCGTCGGCGTCCCAGAGCTCGGCACCGCGGCCGCGCACGAAGGCGACCGGCTGGCGGGCGTAGACCGGCATCTCGTGTGCCGCCGCGAGTGCGACGACCTCAGCGTTCGTCATGCGACCCGGCCGCGCGCGCGGCGCGCCGGCCGCGGCACGATCTCCGTGCCGACGCCGCGGCTGGTGAGGATCTCGAGCAGCAAGGCGTGCCGGACGCGCCCGTCGACCACGTGCGCCTGGCGCACGCCGCCGCGGATCGCCTCGAGGCAGCACTCGACCTTCGGGATCATGCCGTGCGCGATCGTCCCGTCGCGGATCAGGTCGAGCGCGAGATCGGCGGGCAACGTGTCGAGGAGCTGGCCGTCGCGGCCCTTCACGCCCTCGACGTCGGTCAGCAGGATGAGCTTCTCGGCCCGCAGCGCCTCGGCCACCTTGCCCGCGACGATGTCCGCGTTGATGTTGTAGGTGACGCCGTTCGTGTCGGCGGCGACCGGCGCGATGACGGGGATGAACCCGTGCAATGCATCGATCACCCGAGCATTGACGCCGACGACGTCGCCGACCAGGCCGAGCTCCTGCGTGCGCGCCTGGCGCGCGAGGACGAGCTCGCCGTCCTTGCCGCAGAGTCCCACCGCGTTGCCGCCGTGGCGGTTCATCAGCGCGACGATCTCCTTGTTGATCTTCCCGACCAGCACCATCTCGACGATGTCCATCGTCGCGGCGTCGGTGACGCGCAGCCCACGCACGAAGCGCGACGCGATGCCCGCCTTCTCGAGCGCGGCGTCGATCTGCGGCCCGCCGCCGTGCACGATGACCGGGTTCATCCCGACGTACTTGAGCAGTGCGACGTCCTGCGCGAAGGAGTCCTTCAGCTCCGCGTCCTCCATCGCGTGGCCGCCGTACTTGACGACCATCACCTTGCCGGCGAAGCGGCGGATGTAGGGCAACGCCTCGAGGAGGACGTCGGCCTTCTCGATCGGGCTCACGAGCGGGTCATGCCACGCGAGGGACGGAGGTACAACCGTGGAACGGTCAGCCCGCGGCGTCGCGCGCGCAACGGAAGCCGACGTGCGCGAGGCCGGTCTCCGGCGTCGAGTGGCCGCGCGCGGAGACGCGAAAGCCGTGGCAGACCTTCGGGTCGCAGAGGAACGAGCCGCCGCGGATCACCTTCTCGCTATCGGGGCGCGGCGTGAGCGCCTTCCCGCGCTCCGCGTAGGGACGGTACCAGTCGTCGCACCACTGCCAGACGTTGCCTCCCATGTCGGTGAGACCGAGCGGCGTCTTCCCGAACGCGCCCACGGGCGAGGTGTAGAGGAAGCCGTCCTCCACGGTGTTGCGACGCGGGAACTCGCCCTGCCACGTGTTCGCCATGTGATGGCCGCCGACGACGAGCGCGTCGCCCCACGCGTAGCGCGGGCCGTCGCTGCGCCCGCCGCGCGCGGCGTGCTCCCACTCGACCTCGGTCGGGAGGCGCTTCTCCGCCCAGCGGCAGTACGCGACCGCGTCGTTCCACGAGACCTGCGTGACGGGGTGATCGTCGGGCGCCGGCGGCGCGGACGGACCGCGCGGGTGGCGCCAGCTCGCGCCGTCGACGAGATCCCACTTGCCCGTCGTGACGTCGAACACGCCCGACGAGCCGAAGCGCTCCGACTGCGTCACGTAGGCGGTCGAATCAGCGAAACGGCGGAAGTCGGCCACCGTGACGGGATGGACGTCGAGGAAGAACGGATGCACGTCGGCCCAGAACCGCGGGCGCTCGTTCGCGGGGCCGTCGTCGGAGCCGATCCGGTTGCGGCCGCCGGGGACGTAGACCATGCCGGATGGCGGTGCGGCGTGTCGCTGCGATTCCGCCGCCGCGAGCGCGAGCCCGACGCCGACGATGGCGAGCGCCGCCACCGCTGCCGACGCGCGGGAAGACGACATCAGGGGGCTCGAGCCCCGCGACCTACGTCGTGGTCGTCGTCGAGCTGGTGGTCGTGCTCGTCGTGCTCGTCGACCAGTCGGGCCGGAGCTCGCGCAGGCGGTTCGCCATGTCGGCGTCCACGGTCGCGTTCGCGGGATCGGTGACGACGTTCATCAGCTCGTAGGGATCCATGGGCTCGTCGTAGAGCTCGCGTTCCGATGTGACGTACTCATTGTACTTCCACTGCTCGCCGCGGACCTCGGCGTAGGTGGGGATCGACCCGACGTCGGTCTCGTCGCCGGGTGTCCCGTCCCAGTGCTCCTCGAGGAAGTCGCTGCGCCAGCTCGGCGCGGTGCCGTCAAGCAGACGGACGAGGCTCGCGCCTTCGACTCCGGGATCGGGGGTTGCACCCGCGAGCTCGGCCAGCGTCTCGCCGTGGTCGATGTTCAGGCCGAATCCGGTCTCGGTCCGCGGCAGGGGCGCGAGCGGGGCGTAGCGGATGACGAGCGGCACGCGCATGCACTCCTCGTATGGGCACTGCTTCGGCTCCCAGCGGTGCGAGCCCCAGGAGTAGCCGTTGTCGGACGCGAAGATGATCATCGTGTTCTGGTCCTGGTTGGTGGCCGTGAGCTCCTGGAGGATCGCGGCGACCGCCTCGTCGACGGCCTGGAGGCATTCGAGCTGCATCTGGTCGAAGGCGTCGGTGTTCGCCTGCTTCGTCGGCCCCCACGGGTTGATGAGTTGCACCCACGTCGGCTTGTCGGAGACGTCGGCCTCGTTGTAGTTCGGCGGCCGCCAGGGCGGGATGCCGTTGAAGCTGCCGACGTGGCGCGGCGCCGGCGTCGCGGGCGCGTGCGGTGCCTTCGGGGCGAAGTAGAGGAAGAACGGCGGCCCGCCGGCGGCGTCGTGGATGAACTGTACCGCCTTGTCGCGCAGGACGTCGGTCGAGTAGTCGGTGTCGGCGCTGCCGAATGCGTTCTGGGCGCCGTTCTCGACCAGCGTGTAGTTGTAGTAGTTCACCTGCTTGAAGACGTGCCACTCGTCCCATCCCGGCGCCTGGTACGGCGCGGCCGGCCCGTAACCATTGATGTACTTGCCGTAGATCCCGGTGTGATAGCCGGCGGCCTTGAGCCACACCGCGATCGTCGACGAGTCGTCGAACGCCTGGAACCCGCCGTCGCTGCCGCCGTTGTCGTGCACGCCGGTCGTGTGTGAGTACTTCGCGGTGAGCAGGCTCGAGCGGCTCGGCGCGCAGAGGTCGGTCGTCACGTAGCTGTTCTGGAACGTGACGCCCTTGTTCACGAGCTCGTTCACCACCGTGGGCATGACGGGCGTGACACCGTCGATCGAGTGCGTGAGCCCGATCGTGTCGAAGCGCTGGTCGTCGGTGAGGATCAAGACGATGTTCGGCCGCAGCGGCTGCGGGTTCGGCCCGACGCGATCGACCCACGTCTCGAGGAGCGTGACGAGCGCGCCAGCGAGCGCGGTGCCGTCGACGGTGCTGCCGAGCGCGCCGACGGCGGCATCCATCTGAGGGCCGACGTCGGGAAGAATCACGCCGCTCGGATCCTGCAGGACGGTGACCGCGCACCGCTTGGGAATCCTGTCGATCGTGTGTCGGGCGCGGGCCTCGGCGTCGGTGGCGGTTTCGCCGTCGATCAGCAGGCGAAGCTTCCTGCCGATGAAGTTGACGACGCCTTTCCCAATCGCCTTCTGGCAACTGCGCTGCTTGCGCACGCTCGCGGAGACGGCCGCGGTCGGTGGATCGTTCGCGCCATAGGCGAGCGCGATGGCATCCGTCACGAGCGACCCGGCACAGGCGGGGGCCGGGCTCGACGTGCACGCGACGGTGGGCCCGCTCCGGAGCCGCCGATCGTTGCATCTCTCGAGGAGCTTGGCGCTCGTCATGACCGCCTTCGCCTCGTCGTCCGTGGTGCATTGCGCGCCAACACGGCAGGGCAGCAGTAGAAGCCCGACGAGCACGAGCCATGGGCGTCGGGAGCGAACGCGTGTCATGCGACCGGCGTACTCGCGGTTCGCCTGGACTGTCAATACGGTTTTTTCGCGCGCACGCGTGCCGTCGAGACGAGCGCGAGAAGCCGCTGGCAGAGCGGCTCGTTCGCCGCGTGGACGATGCTCGTCCGTCCCGCCGCGAGCCGGCGCGCGCGCAGCGGCCGGCCGTCGAAGTCGACGGACAGGCCGCCGGCGCCGGCGACGAGCGCGACCGCGGGGATGAGGTTGGGGACGTTCTCGTTCACGACGACGAACGCGGCGCCCTGCGATTCGACCCAGACGGGCGGCTCGCGCCAGCCGAACAGCAGCCGCGTCACCGCGGAAAGGTTTGCGTACTGGCGCAGCACGTCGAACGCCCCGCGCTCGTGCCGATTCGTCAAGAGCCGGTACAGTTCGACGCCGACCGCGTCGTCACCGGGCTGCCGGGTGTCGATATCGTAGGCCTGGAAGACGTCGAGCGCGACCCAGAGCTCGTGGAGTGCCTCGCTGCTGGTCGTGAACGTCCGCCGGCGCTCGCCGGCGATGTCCTCGAACGTCGCGATGCCGTCACCGTCCGGCACGGCGACGACATCCTGCGGATACGTGCGATGCACCGTCGGGTTCCCGTCCACGACGACCGCGATGACGAAGTCGCCGAGGAGAAGCTCCTCGAAGGGCGCGTCCGTCGGACGCGTGAACGCGAATGCGGCGGCCCAGCCGCCGTCGTTGGCGAGTCGGACGCGGTCGGGAACCGGCGTGCCGAGGCCGGCGACCTTGACCGTCCCGTCGATGACGTCCATCGCGGCGACGATTCGGGCGCCGTCACGACGGCCGATGCGGTGCATGGGTCGCGTGCTGTCGACGAGGAGGTCGATGCCCGTGCCGACGTCCGATGCCAGCCGCTCGAGGTGTGCGAGGCCGACGGCCTCGGCCTCCGCGTCGACGTGGCGCGCGCCGTAGCCGCCCGCCGGCTTGAGAAGCGAGCGCGTCGGTCGTCCGCGCTCGGCGGGCGGCATCGCGTGGACGAGCGCGCGGATCGCACGGCCCGCGCGCAGCGCGGCGTCGGCGCACGCGCGCGTCACGTCGTCCGTGGTCATCGCGCCCGCGAGCGTAGCAAAGTGCGCGGGCGCTGCCGACGCCTCACGTTTCTCGCCCTGTGGGCGGGTGGCCCGTTCAGGGTATTGGCACGATTCGCGCTTTAGTTTCGCGCTTTAGTTTAGTTTGACACTCGGGCGCGGCGTCAGAGGATGTAGCGGGACAGGTCCTGGTCCTGGAGGATCGCCTCGAGCCGCTCGCGCACGTAACCGGCGTCGATCGTGACCTCGCGGCCGCCCATCTCGGGCGCGTCGAAGGACACCTGGTCGAGGAGGCGCTCCATCACGGTGTGCAGCCGGCGGGCGCCGATGTTCTCGGTGCGCTCGTTCACCTCGGCCGCGATGCGCGCGATCTCGGCGATCGCGTCGTCGGCGAACGCGAGGCGGACGTTCTCGGTCGCCAGGAGGGCGATGTACTGCCGGATGAGCGCGTTCTCGGGCTCGGTCAGGATGCGGATGAAGTCGGCCTGCGTGAGCGCCCCGAGCTCGACCCGGATCGGGAACCGTCCCTGGAACTCCGGGATCAAATCCGACGGCTTCGAGATGTGGAACGCGCCCGACGCGATGAAGAGGACGTGGTCGGTGCGGACGGGGCCGTGCTTCGTGTTCACGGTCGAGCCCTCGACGATCGGGAGGAGGTCGCGCTGCACGCCCTCGCGCGAGACGTCGGGGCCGTGCAGCCCCTCGCGTCCGGCGATCTTGTCGATCTCGTCGATGAAGACGATGCCCGATTGCTCGACGCGCCGGATGGCCTCCTTCGTCGCCGCCTCCATATCGATCAGGCGTGCCGCCTCCTCCTGCGCGAGCGTGTCGAGTGCCTCCGGCACGCGCATGCGCGTCTTCTTCGTCCGCTTGGGGAGGATATTCGAGAGCATCTCCTTGAGGCCGGTCTCGATCTCCTCCATCCCCTGCGGCGTCATCACCTCGATCATCGGCGAGGCGGGCTTCGTGATCTCGAGGTCGACGCTGCGGTCGTCGAGCTTCCCCTCGCGTAGCATGCGGCGGAGCTTCTCGCGCGTCGCCGAGTCGTCAGCGCCCGCGGTCTTCCGCTCGGGCTCGCTCCCGACGGCATGGATACGGCGCTCCGGCCGCGGCAGCAGGAGATCGAGGACGCGCTCCTCCGCCTGCTCGCGCGCACGCGCGCGGACCTTCTCCTTCTCCTCCTCGCGCACCATGTTGAGCGCGAGCTCCATCAGATCCCGGATGATCGACTCCACGTCGCGGCCGACGTACCCGACCTCCGTGAACTTCGATGCCTCCACCTTGACGAACGGCGCCTGCGCGAGCTTCGCGAGCCGCCGCGAGATCTCGGTCTTACCGACGCCGGTCGGCCCAATCATTATGATGTTCTTCGGCGCGATCTCGTCGCGCAGCTCGGGCGGCACGTGGAGCCGGCGCCACCGGTTGCGGAGTGCGATCGCGACGGCACGCTTCGCGTCGCGCTGACCGACGATGTACCGGTCGAGCTCGGAGACGATCTCGCGGGGCGTGAAGTTAGCCATTGGCCAGTGTCGCTCGACGGGGAGCCGAGCGCCGGGGAGGGGGTCCCAGGCGATTTCGCGGAGCGGGATGCGAAAGCCGGCCGTGATCCATCGTTCGCGTCCCGCGAAGCGCATGAGCCGGGGACCCCCTCCCCGGCGCTCCGCTCCCCGCACGCGACCCGGCAGCCTTCATCTCACTCCGTTCCGAGCTCTTCGACCGCGATCTCGGTGTTCGTGTAGACGCAAATGTCGGCGGCGATGCGCATCGCCTGCTCGGCGATCTGCCGGGCGTCCAGCGACGAGTGACGCACGAGCGCGCGCGCGGCGGCGAGGGCGAAATTCCCGCCGGAGCCGATCGCGCAGAGGCCGTCTTCCGGCTCGATGACGTCCCCGGTCCCGGAGATGACGAGCGACGACTCGCGGTCTGCCACGACCATGAGGGCTTCGAGGCGACGGAGGAGGCGGTCGGTGCGCCAGTCCTTCGCGAGCTCGACGGCGGCGCGACGGAGGTTGCCGTTCACCTGGCCGAGCTTGTTCTCGAAGCGCTCGTAGAGCGTCAGCGCGTCGGCGCCGGCGCCGGCGAAGCCGGCGAGGACGCGGTCGTGGTAGAGCCGCCGAACTTTTCGGGCATTACTCTTCATGATGGTCTGGCCGACCGTGACCTGGCCGTCGCCGGCCATGACGACGCGGCCACCGTGGCGCACGCAGAGGATCGTCGTGGCGCGCAGCTCAGGCACGGGGATGCGCCTTGTCGTACGCCTCCATGAGGCGGCGCAGATCGACGTGCGTGTAGCGCTGGGTGGTCGAGAGGCTCGCGTGCCCGAGGAGCTCCTGGATGGCGCGCAGGTCGGCGCCGGCGCCGAGGAGATGGGTCGCGAACGTGTGGCGGAGCGCGTGCGGCGTCGCCTTGGTGGTCGTGCCGCTCACGAGCACGTGACGCTCCATCAGCCGTGCGACGCTGCGGCTCGTGAGCCGCCCGCCGCGCGCATTGCGGAAGACGGGTCCACTCGCGACGGGTTGCCCGTCGGCGGCGCAGGCCGCGCGGTACGCGGCGAGCGCGCGCAGCGCCGGGCGGCCGACGGGCACGACGCGCTCCTTCCGCCCCTTGCCGAGGACGCGTACCAGCGCGGCGTCCTCGTCGACGTCGCTCCAGTCGAGACCGGTGAGCTCGCTCACGCGCAGCCCGGAGGAGTAGAGCAGCTCGAGGATCGCGCGGTCGCGCTGGCCGAGCAGCGTGTTCACTGCCGGCGCGGCGAGCAGCCGATCGACGTCGTCGAGCGTGAGATGCGCGGGCAGCTTCCGGCGCGTCTTCGGCGTCGCGACGTCGAGCGACGGATCGCTCGGCAGCCGTCCCGTATCCGTGAGGAAGCGGAAGAAGCCGCGCACGGCGGCGAGCTTGCGGGCGATCGACGTGCGCGCGGTCGCGCCGTCGAGGGTGCGCAGCCAATGGCGGATCGTGTCGGCGGTGACGCGCGCCGGGGAGCCCGCGAGCGCGAGGAACTGCTGCACGTCGGCGAGGTAGGCGCGCAGCGTGTGCGGCGAGACGTTCCGTGCCGTGCGCAGATGGGCAGCGTACGCCGTCAGGACGTCGTCCGTCCTTGTCGGCATGGAAGGCCGATGCTATCAACCGCGTCCGGGCGGAACAAGTTGAGGATGCGCCACGGCACCATCGCGCTACTCGCGCTCTTGCTTGGCGCTTGTCGCGCGGACCCCGCGACGCCGCGCGGCACTGCGGAGCTCTTCCTCGACGCGCACTACGTGCACATCGATCTCCCCGAGGCGCTCCGCTTCACGACCGGCGTCGCGCGCCAGAAGGTCGAGGACGAGATCCGTCTGACGGCGGGGCAGTCGATCGACGAGACGACGCGCAAGCCGAGCGTGCACTACCGGCTCCTCGAGGAGCACCCCGACGGCGACGCGGCGGTCAACTACGTTTACCGCGGGCGGATCGCGGTCGAGGATGCGGACACGTTCGAGCACCGCTGGCTCGTGACCGTGCGCTTCGCCGAGGGCGCGTGGCACGTCACGAACTACCAGGAGCTCCCCGGGTGACGCGCAGGCGCCGGGTCGCGCTCGTCGTCGTGGGTGTCGGCCTGGTCGGGATCGCGGGCGTCGTGGTCGCCGCGTTCGTGGCGACGCGCAACTCCGACCGGCTGCTCGCCGGCCTCGGCCGCGGGCTCGGGCGCGAGATCCGCGCCGGTGGCGTCGGCTTCAGCCTGCGCGGCGGCGTCGGCGTCGCGCTCGACCACGTTGCGATCGCGGACGACCCGGCGTTCGGAAGCGACGCGCCGTTCCTTGCCGCCGACCGTCTCGCGATGCGGCTCAGCATACTGCCGCTCCTGTGGCGACGCGTCGTGGTAGAAGAGGTCGTCGTCGAACGGCCGGTCGTGAACCTGATCCGCGACCGCGCCGGGCATCTCAACGTCGACTCGCTCGGCGCGCGCGACCGAAACCCTGCGGCTCCCGAGGACGAGGCGAGCCGCAGCCGGCGCGCCGCGTTCCAGCTCGGCGCGCTCCGCCTGCGCCACGGCACGATCCGCTACCGCGAAGCCGCGAGCGGCCGCACGATGGCGCTCGAGGACGTGAACGTCGATGCGCGCCAACCACGCTGGGACGGGCCCGTGCCGGTCTCGGTCCGCGCGCGGGTGACGGGTGGCGATCTCCGCCTCGAGAACGTCGTCGGCGAAGGCGTCCTCGAGCTCGGCGACGCGCATCCAACGTACCACGGCTCGCTCACGGCAGGACCGGGCGCGCTCGGCACGCTCGCGCTCACGCGCGTCACCGCCCAGGTGCGCGCGGCTCCACCCGCCGTCGATCTCGACGCGGCGACGGTCGAGCTGCTCGGCGGCATCGTCACCGGCACCGGGCACGTGAGCACCGAAGGCGTCGACGCCGGGCTCTCGGCCCGTCTCGACGGGCACGACCTCGACCTCGAGAAGCTGCCCGCGGGCAAGGGACCGCGGCCGGCCGGCAAGCTCGCCCTGCAGGGCACCGTCGCGGGACCGCCGCCCGGCGCCGCCGACCTCCGCAACGCCGCGACGGGACACGGTGGGTTCAGCGTCGCGGACGGCCGCATCGAGGGCGCCGGCTTCGGGCGGCCAGTGCTCGAGGCGCTGAAGCCGTTCTTGCGTCAAGGGTTCGCCGACAAGCTGCGCGACCGCTATCCGGATCTCTTCGGCTCCGACGATCTTCGCTTCACGAAGCTCGCCGGCTCCGGGCAGCTCGCGGACGGCCGGATCCGCTCCGACGACCTGGTCCTCACCTCGCCGAGCTACGAGGCGCACGGCGAGGGCAGCCTCGGGCTCGACGGCGACGTCGATGCGTCCGTGCGCCTCGCGGCATCGCCCGCGCTGACGGAGGACATCCTCGGCTCGGACGCGCGGGCGCGCGCCGTCCTCGTCGACGCGCACGGGCAGCTCACGATCCCGCTCCGCGTTCGCGGTCCCGTGCGCCGCCCGCACGTGACCCCGGATCCGGCGTTCGCCGGCACCGTTGCGCGCGCGATGCTCGGCAGCGGCGTCGGGGAGGCGGCCGGCGACCTGCTCCAGCGCCTACTCGGTGGGCGCCATCGCCGTTGACGGCATGCACGTTCTCCGCCTACTGCTCGGCACCGTGATGCTGCGGCCGTACGTCTTCCTCTTCCTCGCCGTCTACCTCTTCGCCGCGGTCACGAAGATGGGTTGGACGAAGACGGCCGCGTTCACGCTCGTCGCGTGGGCGATCGCGTACGCGGCGGAGTACAGCTCGACGCGGAACGGCTTTCCGTTCGGCCTCTATATCTACGTCGACGCGACGCGCGAGCGCGAGCTCTGGCTCGCGAACGTGCCGTTCTTCGATTCGCTGTCGTTCAGCTTCCTCTGCTACCTCGGCTGGGCGCTCGCCGTCTTCCTCTACGCGCCACTGCTCGCGCGCGCCGACGACTTCCAAGTGGTCGACACGCGCGCGGTGCGGACGTCGTGGCCGGTGCTCTTCACGGGCGCCTTCCTCACGACGCTGCTCGACCTCGTGATCGATCCGGTCACCGTGCGCGGCGAGCGCTGGTTCCTCGGGCGCATCTATTACTACCCGGCGGGCGGCGTGCACTTCGGCGTGCCGCTCAGCAATTACGCAGGCTGGTTCCTCGTCGCGCTCGCGACCATCGCCATCTTCCAGCTCCTCGAACGCTGGAGCGCGTGGGGCGCGGCGGGAGTCCGGCACGTCCGGTGGGGCGGGCTCCTGGAGCCGCTCCTCTACCTCGGGATCGTGGTGTTCAACCTCGCGATCACGTTCTGGATCGGGGAGACGCAGCTCGCGGTCGTCGGCTGCCTGCTGTTTCTCCCGGTCGCCGTGCTCTTCGTCGCCCACCCGTTGAATCGCATGCGGCACGCGTCCGGGGCAGACCTGGCGCAGCACCTGCGCGACTACCCCGCGTCCGCGATCCTCTCGCCGGCGGCGCCGCACGCGCCCGCCCCGTCCTGGAGGTCGTCATGAGAACGTTCGCCGTCGTCTCCGTCGTGCTGCTGCTCGCCCGCGCCGCGGCCGCCCTCACGGGCCGCGAGGTGATCGACGGCGCCCAGCAGAAGAATGGCTTCTCCACCTGGCACGACCGCGTCCTCGAGACGACGATGGAGAGCTACACGAAGGACGCACTCCAGCGCACGCGCGACGCGACCGTGACGGAGCAGACGGACCCGCGTGGCGAGCACCGGACGTTCATGCAGTTCACGTCCCCGGCGGACGTGACCGGCACGCTGTTCCTCCATCTCTCGCCGCGCAACGAGAAGGACCAGCAATGGGTGTGGACGCCGGTCACGCGCAAGGCGCGCCGCCTGGCGGACGCGGCACGCGACGAGAACTTCATGGGTACGGACCTAAGCTATCGCGACCTCGAGCTCATCGTTCGCATCCAGCAGTGGAACGACGACGAGGCGACGGCGACGCTCGAGCCCGACGGCGACGTCGGCGGGAAGCCCTGCCACGTCGTGACGCTCGTCCCGAAGAACCAGGAGTTCACCTACTCGCGCTACCGCCTCTGGTTCGGGACCGCGGACGCGCTCCTCTGGCAGGTCGAGGTGTTCGACGAGAACGGGAAGCTCTTCAAGCGCGTCACCATGGGCGCCTACGAGCGCGTCCAGGACTACGCGACCGCGCGCGAGTGGCAGGTCGCGAACGTGCCGTACGACACGCACACCGCCTTCAAGCTTCGGAACGTGCGCTACAACACCGGCGTGTCCGACGACACGTTCACCGTCTCGAACCTCCAGAAGGGGACCTGACGCTCATCGGCCGGGCACGCCCGCGACGCCCGGCTTGAGTCGAAAGACCTGGTACGGGCGATGGGCCTCCATGTGGCCCGTCGTCGTGAACATCACGTGCTGGAGGGAGCTGCACGTGACGAACAGCCAGCCGTCGGGGCCGAAGCTGAAGCCGTCGGGCCAGCGGAGCCGGTCGTCCCGGACGAGCGTGCGCAGCGCGCGGTCCTGGCCGATCGTCAGCAGCGCGTCGTGCTCGGGATCCGTCACGTAGACGGTGCCCTCGCTGTCGATGGTGAGCCCGTCGGAGATCGTCTTCGGCGCGAAGTCCTCGACCCGTGCGGCGAGCGCCGACGGCGAGAGCGACGTGTCGGCGAGATCGCGGGTGCGGACGCGGAACAGGCGGTCGCCGGTGAAGGGGCCGTAGTAGAGCCACTCGCCCGCGTCGTCGAGCGTGATCGAATCGACCCCGATCCGGATCGGGATGAGCCCGAGCACCTTCATCGTGCGCTCCGGCGTGTGGGTGACCCACGGACCGGCGCGCACCGAGCGGTCGCCCTCGAGGACGCGGCGGCTCGTCTTCGTCGCGACGTCGTACACGACGAGCGCGGGATGCTGGACGACCGGGCTCGTCTCCGCGATGTAGATCTTCTCGCCGCGCGGGTCGACCTGGAAGTCGTTCAGCATCGACAGGAAGCCGGCGACCTTGGATGGGAAGTCGTACTGGTGCACGACCCGGTTCGTGGCGAGGTCGAAGGCGAGGAGCCGTGGCTGTCCGCGGCCGTAGCGCGCGAAGTCGAGCGTCCACAGGCGATCCTGGCGATCGATGCGGAGCGCGAGGACGGTGTCGAACGACGGGCGATCCTTGCGCGCGTCCTGGAACGTCGCGTCCGGGTACGGCACGGGCTTCCCGTCCACGAGCTCGACCACCTTCACGGGCGGGCCACCTGCCGGATGAAGGCTCAGGAACACGCGTCCGGTGCGCGAGACCGCGATGTTGCCGGGTGGCCAGTCGAGCGACGTGACGACCTCCAGCACGGAGCCCGGGAGGCGCGGCGCGCTCGTGCGGTCGTCGAGCCGAACGCCGCGGCAGGCGAACGCGGCGATCGCGACGAGGCAGACGACGCCACGCATGGCGGCCGCCTACCATGCTGCGCTGGCCGCTGCCTACTCCGCGCGGAGCGCCTCGAGCACCGGCAGCGCGGCGACCCGGCGCGCCGGCAGCAGCCCCGCCACGACCGAGACGACGATCGCCGCCACCGCGGCCGCCGGCAGGCTCGTCCCGGCGAAGTGAAACTCGATCTCCCAGCCGAGCTGGTAGGTGAAGTTGACGCGCACCCAGAGCTGCGCGAGCAGCAGCCCGATCGCGATCCCGCCGGCGAGCCCGAGGGCGCCGACCCCGACCGACTCGCCGAGCACCGCGCGCGTCACCTGCGCGCGCGTCGCGCCGGCCGCGCGCAGGAGCGCGAACTCCCGCCGCCGGTCGAGCGAGACGGCGAGCAGCGCCTCGGCGAGCCCGAGCGCTGCGACTATGAGCGGGAGGATCTCGAGCGCGCGCGTCAGCCCGAACGCCCGCCGGACGGCATCCTGGTGGTACGCGTACAGCTCGCGCTGCGTGAGCACCTTGAGCCCCTCGCCGACGGACGTCGCGATCGCGTGGCGGACCGCGCTGACGTCGGCCCCCGGCGCGAGCGTCACGTGGAAGCGGTTGACGGAGCGGTCGTTCCACCAGCGCTCGTACGTCGGGCGCGTCATCACGACGCTGCCGCGCGGCGAAACGTAGTCGACGCCGATGCCGGCCACCGGTGCGGTGAGCGTCCCGCCGGGCGTGTCGAGTGACAGCGTCGTCCCGACCCGGACGCCGAACGTGCGCGCGAAGTTCTGCGAGACCAGGACGGCGGTCCCGGCGCGGACCGCAGCGAGCGCGGCCTGCGGATCACCCGCCGTGAACTGAAAGTCCGGCGCGCGCTCGGGCGCGAACGCGCTCGGGTCGAGCGAGTCGATGCTGATCCGCGTGCCGCGGTATTCGTGCTCGGCCAGCCGCACGCGCTCGACGCGCGCGACGCCGGGGACCGCAGCGAGTCGCTCTCCGACGCTCTCGTCGAGCGGCGCCTCGATCCAGCCCACGGTTGCCGTCGAGGCGACCACCAGGTCGGCGCGGACCTGGCGGCGGATGAAGCCGAGCATCGATTCCTCGAAGCTGTGCGACAGCGTCGCCGACGTCATCATGAGGCCGAGGCCGAGCGCGAGCACGGCGGCAGCGAGCGCCATCTGGTCCGGGATGCGGACGAGCCGGTCGACGGCGAGCCGACCGGCGAAGCCGAGCGCCGGGCGCACCGGGCGGAGCGCGACGTCCGCCGTCGGGCCCGCGAGGCGCATGAAGACGAGGACGAGCGCGAAGTCGGCGGCGAGCGCGGCGACGTTGCCGCTCCATGGCGAGTCCCAGCGCGTCTCCACCCACAGCCCCGCCACCGTCGCCGCGACCGCGAGCGCCGCGGCGCTGCGCGTGCGCCAGCGGACGCGCACGTCGTCGTCCCCGAGCGCGCGGACGGCGGCGAGCGGTGATACGCGGATGGCCGTCCGGGCCGGCCACCATCCCGCTGCGAGCGCGGCGAGGATCCCGGCGAGCGCGCCGACGGCGAGGCTCGCACGCGAGATCTCGAGGTGGCTCGTGAAGAGCGTCATCGAGAAGACGAGCGCGGTGGACTCCGTCACCGTGCGGAGGAGGAGCCGGGCGAGCGCGAGCCCGAGCGGGATGCCGAGCGCCGTGCCCGCGACGCCGACGATGCAGGCGTCGGCGAGGACGAGCCGCGCGATGTCTTGCCGGGTGGCTCCGACGCAGCGCAGCGTCCCGAGCTCGCGGCGCCGCGCGGCGACCGAGGTCGCGACCGAGCTGCCGATGACGAACACGGCGGAGAGCAGCGCGAGGCCCGAGAGCCCGGAGAGCAGCGTCTCGAACGAGCCGAGGTAGCGCTCGATCTGCTCGCCGCGCCGCGCCGGCCGGAGCGCCTCGAGCCCGGCGGGCAGCGCCGCGCGGACGCGCGGCTCGACGTCCTCGAAGCGCGCGCCGGACGCGAGCGTCACGTCGACCTGGTCGATGAGCCCGTCGCGGCCGAGGACCGTCTGCGCGCCGACGACGTCCATGAGGACGAGGTTCCCGCCGAACGCCCGGCCGACGCCGCCCGGGGGCAGGATGCCGCGCACGGTGAACGTCTCGACGCCGGCCGTCGTGCGCAGCCGCAGGTGGTCGTCCACCCGCGCTCCGATGCGCGCCGCGAGCGCGTCCGTCACGATGATGCTGCGCGGGTCGACGAGGAAGCCGAGCGGGTCATCGACGACGTGCTCGCCCGCCTTCACGAGGTGGAGCGTGCGGATCGCGTGGCCGTCCGTGACGTCGGCGGCGAAGACGGAGAGGGCCTCACCGGCGATCGGGCCATCCACGCCGAAGAACGTCGCCGTGATGATCGGTACGGCGTGATCGACGCCCGGGACGTTGCGCACCTGGTCGGCGACCGACTCGGGGAACGGTCCCGGCCCGCGCACCTGGAGCGCGGCCGTCCCGGCGAGATCCTCGATCGCGCCCGTGAACGAGGCGAGCGTGCTCGCGTTGATCACCCGGATCGCGACGACGAGACCCACGCCGCACGCGACGCCGGCCGCGGTGAGCGCCGCACGCACGCCGTGCCCGCGCAGGTGCCGCCGGAGGAGGCCGGGGAGGGGACGCATCGCGCACCGAGTATCGGTCGGGAAGGGCAGCTTGCGCCAGGTCGCGCTAGTCTGTTAGCGACCTGTCGATGGCGGTCGCGCGCATCACCGAGATCGTCGCCTCGTCGCCGGAGGGCTTCCGCGAGGCCGTCGAGGAGGGGCTCGAGCGCGCCGCGCGGACGCTGCGCGGGATCACGGGCCTCGAGGTGGCGGGAAAGCGCGTGAAGGTCGAGCGCGGGCTCATCGTCGAGTACCGCGTCGACATGCGGATCACGTTCCTGCTCGACTGAGGAGAGACAGAGCATGGCCGTCGCACGGGTGACGCAGATCATCGGCGCCTCGCCGCACAGCTGGGAGGACGCCGTCCGCAACGCGCTCGAGCGCGCCAACCGCACGCTGCGCGGCATCACCGGTATCGAGATCGTGAAGGAGAACGCAGCGGTGGAGGGCGGCAAGATCGCGGAGTTCCGCGCCACCGTGAACGTGACGTTCGTCCTCGAGGGGACCTGAAGGCGGCGATGTCCGAGCCGATCGCCGGGGGCCGCATGACCGCGCTCGACGCGGCCTTCTACAACCTCGAGCGGACCGGCCAGCTGCTGCACGTCGCGGGCGTGTACACGGTCGAGGGCGCGCTCGACTTCGACCGGCTGCGCGCCGATCTCGCCGCGCGCATGCATCTCATCCCCCGCTACACGGAGCGTGCCGTCCCCGTGCCGCTCAACCTCGCGCATCCGACCTGGGAGCCCGACCCGCACTTCGACATCCGGCATCACGTGCTCCGGCACACGCTGCGTGCGCCCGGCGACCACGCGCAGCTCGTGAACCTGGTGAGCCGGCTCTTCGCGCAGCCGCTCCATCGCGAGCGCCCGCTCTGGGAGCTGCACCAGGTCGACGGTTGGCACGGCGAGCAGAGCGTCATCTTCTGCAAGGTGCACCACGCGATGATCGACGGCGTGAGCGGCGTCCAGCTCCTCGGCGTCCTGTTCGATCCGACGCCGATCCCGCAGCCGATCCCGCCACCTGCCGCCGAGCCGCCGGAGCCGCGCCCGCTGCCGACCCCCGCGCTGCAGCTCGCCCGCGCGCTGCGTGCGGGGCTGCGGACCGGGATCGCCGGCGCGCGCGCGCTCGCCGCCGCCGTCCGCGACCCGGCGCCGCTCCTGCACGAGCTCGGCGCGGCCAGCGAGGCGCTCGGCGAGCTCACGCGCATCGCGTTCTCGAGCGTGCCGCCGACGCCGTTCAACGGCCACGTGAGCACGCTTCGTCGCGTCGCCTGGTCGACGTTCTCGCTGAACGAGGTGAAGGCGGTGAAGAACCGCCTCGGGGGCACGGTCAACGACGTCGTGCTCGCCACGATCAGCTCCGGGCTGCGCGGGTACCTCGAGCGGCGCGGGCTCAATCCGGACCGGATGGAGCTGCGCGCGATGCTGCCCGTCAACGTGCGCCGCCCGGAAGAGCATCTCCGGCTCGGGAACCGCGTGTCGATGATGGTGGCGCCGCTGCCGGTCGGCATCTTCGATCCGCTCGAGCGCTTCCGGCAGGTGCGCGCGGCGACCGGACAGCTGAAGGAGCGTGGCCAGGCAGCGCACATGACCCGCCTCGTCGAGCTCCTCGAGATGCTGCCGCCGGCGATGCAGAAGCCGATCGCGTGGCTGCAGGTCCAGGCCCCGCCGGTTAATACGGTCTGCACGAACGTCCCCGGTCCGCCCGTCTCCCTGTTCGTGCAGGGGCACCGGCTGGAGACGCTCGTCCCCGTCGTCCCGCTCGCGCAGGGCGTGGGGATGGCGTTCGCGATCCTGAGCTACGCAGACACGCTCACGATCGGGGTCACCGTCGATCCCGCGCTCGTGCCGGACAGCGACATCGTCGCCGATCTCCTCGTCGCCGGGTTCGAGGAGCTGCGCGCGCTCGCGGGCGTCGAGCGGACGAATCGGCGGGAGCCAATTCGTCCCGAGCTTCAGCGCCGTCGCGCGACCCCGCCGAGTCAGGTGGCGTAAATATACTTGACTCAGTAACGCTCTCCCGATAAACGAAGTCGGGAGAGGCCGGCGGATCTAGCGCCACGGGCACCAAACGTGAGTCCGCCGGGTCCCCGTTAGGGGAGCCCGGCGGAGGCGGAAGCGACTTGGCGCTCTTGAAGGCCGCGGTCGCTCCTCGCACCAGTATCTATACCACGCCCCACCGGTCGATTCTATAGAAATTTGACGCCGCGCGGCTCGCCGCGGGCCGCGTTCAGGTTGCACACCTGGATCGGGATCGCGTCGTAGGCGTCGTCGAGCCCGAACCTGATCTGCCAGGGCGTCAGGCCACCGTAGCGTCTCCGAATCCGCAGGAGGGCGGCGTAGGCTATGAGGTCCACGATCTGAACGTAGAGACTGTGGCTGGAGTCCTGCGTGTTCCCGTCCTTGACGAAATTCACCATCGGCTTGTTCATGGTGAGTTGACCGCCGGGCCATCCCCCCTGAGAGGAACCGGTAGGCAGATGTATGCGAGCCCTGCGATAGAGTTTCCGGAACTCCGCGTGGCCCTCATCGAAGAAGGTGAAGCCGGCGCGGCGAGTCACTTCGCTCTGCCGCTGCATACGCTGGAAGAGGGCATACATAACCCCCTCTAGCTTGCCGTAGCCGTAGAGCGTCTTCCCCCGCTGGGCGACGACCGAGATGATGCTCGCGAACTGGAGGAAGTCGAAGTTTTGGAGCGCCCAGAGGTACACCGCCGCGCCGGCGCGCTTCCCGAAGCGGGGCCTTCCCTTACCGCGGTACGATCCGCGACCGGACGCGAGATTCAGTGCGTGGAGTTCTTTTCGCACCGGGACGCCGTGCTTCGCGCGGAGGCTCAATCGAAAAGCCTGAACCTTCTTGAACTCGTCGCCCCAGACGACGCGCCACTGTCCGTCTTCGCCGCAACGGAGGAACGGCACGGAGATGGCCGACACGGCGACGTACCGGTCGTCGGATGACTCGTCTACATACCAAACATCGATGCCGCCGGGCTGAAGAAGCATGGTTTTCCTTCGGAAGAGGGAGGTGTGCGGGCGGGGTCGGGCGCCGGTCCGAGAACCCTCGGACCGGCGACGCCCGACCCCCTCACGTTAACCTACGGCCGTGTGCCACCACGGTCCTCGCCCCTCCTCCCCGCATCGGCCGTGCAGGTCGGAGGGCTGGCGACCGGACTCTCGGGATGTGCTACCCTACGGGCACCTGTAGCTCCGTAGGGACCCCGTGGCGGAGGGTCGCCAGCCCGTTGATTTACCGCCAGCGCCCCGGTGACGCGGGCCAGCGTCCCGGGGCGCAGTCGTTCTAAGACTGGCCTGTCATCATCAATGCCTTCGCCGCAGCGATGCCGCTGCTTGTTAGTTTCCATCCCCGTCGCCCGCCCGGATTCGCCTTCTCGATCGTGTCCGGCGAGAGATGGACGCGAGTTGCCCATGCCCGGAGTGCAGCGCGGATCGCCTTGCCCCGGATGCCGAGCATCCCCTCTACGATCTTCGACTGAACACCGGTCGGCGACTGCGCGAATGCTTGGAGAAGGCCGTTGTCTAGGGCGACGGCTTTCTTGCCCGCGTGAGTCGAAAGGGACCCGCCGACGGACATGCTAGCGGCCCCGTTCGTCGCGGCGGCCTCGCCGTAGCGCTCCATGAGCTGGTCGAGCTCTTCCAAGCTCTCGCACACGATTTCGATCCCGCGCACACGAACGATCATGCGCGGACTGGATCTTACCGCGTGGCTTCTGTCAAGGGCGATTCGGCGCGTGCCTGGCGGAACCGTAAATACTGCATTGCGGAATGACGGAAGCCGCGATGCGGTATTGGGTCACTTACGCCGGCGTTTCGCCGTGCCCTTCGAGCGAACTTCGTCGCTCGCCCGCTCCGTGATTCTCTCCTTCGGGACGTGGATCACTTCACCGAGGAGTTCGCGGAAGCGCTCGAACGGCGTGCGGTCCTCACGCTCCGCACCGGGCCACTTCACGGGCGGCCTTGGCATCGCGTCACCAATATCAGGTTCGGCGCACTCTGTCTCTTGAGCGGGCCGCGCCCTAGTTCGGCGCCAACACGCAGCGAAGACTCCGCGCGGCGGTGAAGTCGTCCACCTTCCACTCGCGCGTGAACGTCCCATACCATCTGCCGCGAGCCGTCTCGCACTCAGCTTTGCTCGCGAACGCTTCAATCCGGCGCCACTGGTCCTCGGACACGGAGTAGTCCCACCTCTCACCCGGCGGTCCGGCTATTGGGGCGCGGATCAGCAGCCAGCCGGCCAGCAGCGCGACAGCCCCCGTTCTCGTGCTCATCGACTCCGTTGCTTCCCGCGCCCCTCCCGCTTACGCGGGCCTTGCCGCTAGTTCGGCGCCGGTCAGTGCACGATACGTAAGCCGCCGGCCGATCACGGTCGCGAGTACCGCAAGGAACCGGCCGCGATCATCGCTCTTCCGCTCGTTGAAGCGGAACGCCTGCTCGTCCAAGTAGCGGAACAGGTGGAACGGCTCGACACTGACATAGGTGCCGCGGATCGCGCGCTTCAAAAGACCCCAGAAGTTCTCGATGCCGTTCGTGTGAACGAGGCCGTCCACGTACGTCTCGCTGTGGTTCACGACCTTGTGCGCGTAGTCCTGGTCCGCGAGCCCCCGGTAGGCGGTTAGCTCGTCGGTGTGAATCTCGCTGCCCTTCGCGACGGCCGCGTTGATCTCGCTCCAGAGGTCCCAGCGCGTCGCCCGGCCCATCACCTTCGCCTTCACGCGCCCGCCCTTCTCCAGCATGCCGAGTACCATCGCTCGCGGCGTCGAGTAGGGCGACGGGGCCTTGCCGGTCGCGGCCTTCTTTCGGCGCTTCGCGTTCATCCAGCGTGCGGCGCCACCGATCCACGTCTCGTCCACCTGCACCGTCGAGCCAGGACCACCGAGCATCCCGCCGCTCTCCTGCATGGCGAGGCGAATGCGGTGGAGCATAAACCACGCGCTCTTTTGCGTGATCTTGAGATCGCGTGCGAGTTCGTAGCTGGAGACGCCGTTCTTGCAGTTCGCGAGCAGCCACACCGCCGTCATCCACTTGTCGAGCGGGATCGCGGAGTCCTCGAAGATCGTCCCGACCTTGATCGAAAACTGGCGCTTCGGGTGCTTCGTCTTGCACTCCCAGAGGCGCCGGGTGCTCAGGAACCGGATCTCCCTGCTGCCGCAGTTCGGGCAGGCAACATTGCCGTCCGGCCACCGAAGCTGGGCCAGGAACGCGAGGCAGAGGTCACGGTCCTCAAAGAACCGGATCGCCTCCATGAGCGTGCTAGGCGGGGTTACCGGGGCGGGGGTCTTGCTCATGGCCGGGAAGATAGCCTATCCAGGTTACTGAGTCAAGTATATTTACGCCAGTCAGGTGGGGATAAATCACTTGACTAACCCAGTCCCCGGATGCTACCTTCCGGCCATGGATGCACCTCGGACCCCGACCAGCCTGACCGACGCCGTCCGCTACTTCTCGGACCCCGACCGCTGCCTCGCCTACGTCGTCTCCCGGCGCTGGCCGAACGGCGTCACCTGCCCGACGTGCGGCAGCAAGAAGGTCCACTTCCTGGCGAATCAGCGCCGCTGGAAGTGCAGCGAGAAGCACGACAAGCGGCAGTTCTCGGCCAAGGTCGGGACGATCTTTGAGGACTCGGCGCTGCCTTTCGAGAAGTGGCTTCCCGCCATGTGGCTTCTCGCCAACTGCAAGAATGGGATCAGTAGCTACGAGCTAGCGAAGGGCATCGGCGTCACGCAGCGGACGGCGTGGTTCATGCTCCAGCGGCTTCGCCTCGCGATGCAAGAGAAGGCGACCGGCGGCAAGCTCGGCGGTCCCGGCGGGACGGTCGAAATCGACGAGACGTGGATCGGCGGCGCGGCGCGCTGGATGAACGCGAAGCGCCGCAAGACGGCAGCGACCGGCAAGGCGCCGTCCCCGTACTCAACGCCGCGCGCGATGGTGCTCGGGATGCTGGAGCGCGGAGGCCGCGTCCGCGCGAAGACGATGAAGCGCGCGACGCGGTGGGATTTATGGAGCGAGATCACGGACGCCGTCGAGCGCGGCACCGAAATCCACACGGACGAGCTAACGGCCTATCAGGGCCTCTCCGCGCTTCCGGGTCACGACTACGCGCACAAGATCGTCAATCACTCCGAGCGGTACGTGGACGGCAACGTTCACACGAACAACATCGAAAACTTCTGGGCGCTGCTAAAGCGGAGCATCAAGGGCACATATGTCAGCGTCGAGCCCTTCCACCTGTTCCGGTATCTCGACGAGCAGGCATTCCGCTTCAACACGCGGAAGGATCAGGACAGCGACCGCTTCGCGGACGTGCTCTCGCAGGTTGCTGGTCGGCGGCTTACGTACAAGCAGCTCACGACACAGCCGGGCTCCTGACTAACGGCGCGTCAAGGACGCGGAAGGCGCCGCGCTATTTCTTCTTAGCGGCCCGGCCGCCACGTCGAGGATGGCGGGCCTTCTTCTCCTCAGCGATCCGTTCGCGGATTACCTTATTCGAGACAGACACCACGCGGCGAAAGAGACTATCGAATGCCTCAAACGCACCCGCGCCATCCGTAGCCTTGTCACGCCCGGACGCCTTCGGCGCCTTAGGTAGCAATGTAGCGTCCCGTAATAGCCTCGCGAACTGAGGCCGTACCTAATGTAGCCTTCAAGCCCGCTCGGGGTGCTGTGAATGATGTCTTCATGTGGTCCGAGCTTACTCTTCCAGGCTGGCCCGCATTGACGAGCCATATGCGTCGGCTCGTTCGTCTTGTGCACATCAACGTAAAGCGCGATTTTCTCGAAGCCGGGTTCGTATGCACCAGAAGCGCATCGCCTATATCCCAGTAACCGGAACGCTCGCAGGAAATTCGGGACGGTCTCCTCGCGGCGCAGCAACGGCCAATAATCTTCTCGGTCCGGGTCCGGCCACCACCAATGATGATAGTCCTGTGCGGCAAACGCGATGCAGTTGTGTTCCCCTGTCGGATCGCTCGTGATGCCCCAAGACTCGTTCCGCAAGTTTGGAAAATGGCGTTCAATGTCCTGCCGAGAACGTATTTTTGTGCTCCTCCCACCATCGAGTCCATGCTGCTGCTACGGCCTTCGGCTTCCCGGTGTCACGTGGCCCGAGCGGATTGGCATGAGTCAGCTCATGCAGCGCCGCGTGCCACTTCTCGTAGGGGTTGGCTTGTAGCGCCTGGATTAGAATCGGCACGACTGGTGGTCCTAAATCAACAATCGCGCGGTAGCTGGGAGAAGACGTGATTCTCGTCGTCGATGAAACGTAGCGAGTTTCGTCGCGCCACGCATCCGCAAGCTTTTGAAACTTGCACTCGATTGACTCCTGCTGCGAAAGCGTCGGCGTCACGGTTAGGATGATCGGGACGAAGACGTTGATCGACGCGCCGACGCGGAACGTGGGTATGCCCTGAATCGCAGTTGTGAAGCCGAGTTGATCGATTGGGATGGGGATGCCTCGGTTAAATGAGGCGTTCTGAATCTCTTCCATCTATTTGGTCTCTTCCGAGGGGGCGGGAAGCTGACTGCGAAGCGCCTCGGCAAGGCGCGACGCTTGCTCCGTGGGTACAACAAGCCTTGCGACGCAATATGCCTTAACGGTCGGGTTTTTCCTGAAGTTTGCGAGATCGGTCTCCTTGTCGAAGGTCGGAAGATGCATCTGGAAGAACGAGATCGTGACGCCGAAGCTATGGCGCTGTGCGTGAACGAAGTCGGAGTAGCCGATAGGGGAGCCCTCGGGCACGACCATCTCGACGTGGATCGGCCCTTGGTAGTCCGGATTGGGCATGGGACGACCCTAGCACCCGCCTCGTCCGGGGTGCGAGCCCAGCACTGGGGGCTCTCGGAAGCCCTTTTCCAAGCGAGGACTTGAGCCTCCGGCCGGGACGCCGGCCTCTCAGGCTGACTATACCCACGCCAGCGAGGGTTAGTCAAGTGATTTATCCCCAGTCAGGTAGCCTGACCGTACGGCCAGGCGTTGCCTGACCGATCGGTTTGTAGTAGCAGCGCCGGCACCAGTTCATGTTGGATATCGCGATCTTCGCGGCGCTCGGGTGGGAGCGGCGCGCCGCGACCGCGGGCGTCGCGTCGCTGGAGCCAGCCGGCGATCGACGGTGGAGTGCGGCCGCGGGCGCCGGGGGG
>Ga0070731_10001360_pt1 | contig 25541 bp, 20 predicted proteins | sample Coa_R1_2_FD_66448 | JGI IMG/M metagenome (GOLD analysis project Ga0070731, IMG submission 66448) | Surface soil microbial communities from Centralia Pennsylvania, which are recovering from an underground coalmine fire - Coalmine... | ecosystem: Environmental > Terrestrial > Soil > Unclassified ... | reverse complement strand
CGAGACGCTGACCCGCGCAGGCGTGCGTGCCGGCGACCGCGTCCTTCTCGTCTGCGAGAACGGCAGCCCCGCCATCGCGCTCTATTTCGCCTGTACAGCTCTGCGGGCGTGGCCGGTGATCGTGAACGCACGCCTTGCCGACCGCGAGATCGAGGAAATTCGACAGCATTGTCAGCCGCGTCTTGCGGTTTTCACCACCGAAGGATCGATCCACGCGCTCCGCCACGCCCAGAAACACCACGCCGTGGATTCAGAATTGACCGGACTGAACGGCGTCATGTTGGGGCCCGTCGATGAGGGGACTCTGGCCGAGCCGGAGGAAAGCGAACCCGAAAACGGCGTCGCCGCGCTCATCTACACCTCTGGCACCACCGGCCGGCCCAAAGGCGTGATGCTCTCGCACCGGAATCTTCTGTTCGCGGCCGTGGGTGCGGCGAAAGTCCGCCGCATGACGCCGTGCGATCGCATGCTCTCGGTCCTGCCGATTTCGCACATACTGGGCCTGACCGGCGTACTCCTCGGCTCGTTCGCAAGCGGCGCCGAAGTCCAGCTTCTCGCGCGCTTCGATCCGGCATCGCTGGTCGACAAACTCGAGAACGCGGGCACGACCATCCTCATCGGCACGCCGGCGATGTACAGCATGGCCGCGGAATATGCGGGCCGGAAAAGCATCTCGCGCCTGCGCGCGCCGGCCCTCCGTATCATTGCGACGGCCGGCGCACCGCTCGACGCGGCGACCAAGACCAGAACGGAAGCGGTTTTCGGCCAGCCGTTGCGCAATGGCTTCGGCATTACCGAGTGTTCGCCCACGATCACGCTCGGCGATATCGACACGCCCTCCTCGGATCTGAGCGTGGGGCGTGCGCTCGAAGGAATCGAAACCCGCATCGTCGATGCTACCGGAACCGATGTCGCGGCGGGCGCGGTCGGCGAATTGCGGGTGCGCGGTCCCGGCGTGATGAAGGGCTACTATCGCGCGCCGGAAGAAACGTCGCGCGCCATCGATGCGGACGGCTGGTTTCGAACAGGCGATCTCGCGCGCTGCCTGGATGGTACGTTCACCATCGTCGGGCGCAGCAAGGAGATGCTCATACGCTTCGGGTTCAATGTTTATCCCGCGGAAGTCGAAGCCGTGCTGAATGGACATCCGAAGATCGCGCGCTCGGCGGTGCTGGGAAGCGCGAAAGCAGGCGACGAAGGCATTGCCGCTTTTGTCGAACTCCGCGACGGCGAGACTCTGCGGCCGGGCGAACTCGCCGAATACGCCGCCGGCCTGCTGGCACCCTACAAGCGGCCGAGCGCCTTCATTGTTGTGGACAGGCTTCCGCTCACGCCGGCGGGCAAAGTCCTGAAGAGCGCTCTCGCCGCCCAACTCGCAGAAGCAAGCTGATACGCTTCCTCAACCGAAGCGTTTCGTGGGGCGACAAAGGCTTGGCCGCAAAGACGCCAGGACGCCAAGGCAAGTGGAATTCACCGCAGAGGCAGGGAGATCGCAGAGAAGGCTTTGTAGCTTCGCTGCTTGAGCGCGGGGGTTTTTAATGCGCTATCGCTTCGCTGCTTGAGCGCAGGGGGTGTTGATGCGCTATCGCTGCGCTGCTTGAGCGCGGGGGTTTTGACGCGCTATCGCTTCGCTGCTTGAGCGCAAGGAATTGCGCGCCGGGGGCGCGCGAAAAACCTTGCTCCGTGGTCTTCATGTCTCCGTGGTTTTCGGGTTCTCTTTGCCCGCTTGCGTCTTGGCGGCTTCCCTTTTCCGGCCTGCCGCGGAAGCACCCGCTGTAGGGCACGATACTACAGCGTGATTCATTTGCGGTTCAGAATCGGTCTTCCACATGATTTCGCCGAAGCAGGCCCGTATGCGGCATTGCGTTGCATGCGAAGTTCGCTGCAGTTGCCGTCATTCTGCCACCAGTTTGTATGATCCGGACCGGAGCGCGTAAGAAAGTCTCACCGCGAGGGGCACGAAGGGCTCATGTCATTGCTCTACGATCGGACGGCGGATGCCGTGCGCTGGATGTATGACCGGCGGATCAGCGCGCCCCCGATCCTCAACGAACAACGGTATTTCCCGCAGGCGTCCGATTTTCAGCGCGCCTGGGAAAGGATCCGCGACGAGGCGCTCGAGGTCGCGCGCACGCTCGCCAACGTCCCCCGCTTTCACGAATTGATGGCCGAGCAGGCGCCGATCTCGGCCAATGACGGTCACGACTGGCGCGTGTTCGTGCTCAGGGCGTACGGCGTGGAAATCAGGGAGAACGCCGCGCGCTGCCCGGTTACGGCGGCCCTCGTCGCCAGCTGCCCGAATGTTCTCTCGGCATCATTCTCGTTTCTGGCGCCGGGAAAACACATCCCGCCGCATCGCGGTCCGTTCCGCGGCGTGGTGCGCTGTCACCTCGGCCTCAGCATGCCGCGAGGCGCCGACGGCCGCCTCGGCGCGATCCTCTGGATCGACGGCAAGGAGCATCGCCTCGACAACGGTGATTATCTCGTCTGGGACGACACCTATACGCACGAAGTGCTGAACAATACGCAGGATGTTCGCATCGCGCTCCTGCTCGACATCTGGCGCCATGGGATGCCCGCCGACATGAACGCGCTTTCGATGATGATCGTGGCCCTCGTACGTCTGGGCATGCTCGTCCGCGGCAGCCCCTTCGCGTTGTAACGTGAGAAGAAAGTGAACCGCCAAGACGCGAAGACGCCAAGGTGACCGAAAAAATCACGAAGATACGAAGAGCGCCGGGAGATTCTATCGCGCGCCTTCGGCGCGCAATTGATCTTCTCCGAGACGTGTGCTGCCTCTGATCAGCTAATTCAGCGCCTTGGCGCCTTGGCGTCTTTGCGGTTCAACCTTCGCTCCCGGATCTGGTGCCGGCACCGCCACTTGCTGCGATTTGCGTTTGCGCGCGTCCCGCCCCTAAGCTTTTCCTATCGAAGCGGAGCGGGAGTTCGCATGAATTTCATCACGCGCAGGAAGCCGATCGAGGCGCTGGGCCAGTCCGCGCGGCTGCTGAAGCCGACGCTTCGCTGGCCGCATCTCGTGGCACTCGGCGTCGGCGCGATCGTCGGAACCGGAATCTTCACATTGATCGGCATCTGCGCGGACCGCGCCGGACCGGCCGTCATTCTCGCCTTCGCGCTTTGCGGCGTCATCTGCGCCTGCGCCGCCCTTTGCTACGCCGAAATGTCGACGATGATGCCGGTGGCGGGCAGCGCCTATACCTACAGTTACGCGGTGCTGGGCGAACTGACTGCCTGGATCATCGGCTGGAGTCTCGTGCTCGAATACACCGTCGCCGCCGCCGCCGTCGCCGTCGGCTGGTCGGCGCATGTGTCGGCGTTTCTGGCCGGCGCGGGATGGACATTGCCGGCCGCACTCGCGCATGGCCTCTTCGCCGGCGGCGTGATCGATCTGCCCGCCATCGTCATTGGCGTGGCCGTCACGGCGCTCCTCATCATCGGCACGCGCGAGAGCGCTACGGTCAACGTCGTTCTCGTCGGCATCAAGCTGGCAGCGCTCGTGCTGTTCGTGGTGCTCGCGTCGAGCCATTTCGATCTTTCGCGTTTTCATCCCTTCGCGCCCTATGGTTTCGGCGCGCATGTGGATGCCCACGGCGTCAAGCGCGGCGTACTCGCGGCCGGCGCGATCATCTTTTTCGCCTTTTACGGATTCGACGCGGTTTCCACCGCGGCCGAAGAAACCATCAATCCCGCGCGCGACCTTACCATCGGCATCATCGGTTCGATGGTGCTCTGCACCGCGATCTACATGGCCGTGGCAGCGGCGGCGCTCGGCGCTGCGTCGTACACTTTATTGGCGGGCAGCAACGCGCCGCTGGTGCTTGTGCTCCATCAGCTTCAGCGGCCGCTCGCGGGCGAGCTCGTCGCCGCCGCCGCCATCGTCGCGCTGCCGACCGTCATCCTCGTGCTGATGTACGGTCAGAGCCGCATCTGGTACGTCATGGCGCGCGACGGTCTGCTGCCGGAATCGCTGGCGGCGCTTCACAAGACGCGCGGCACGCCGGTGATCATGACGCTGGTTTCCGGCGTGGCCGTGGTCGGCCTTGCGACCACGCTGCCTCTGGACAACATTGCCGTCCTTGCCAATGCGGGGACGCTCGCCGCGTTCATCGCCGTGTCCCTGTCGGTCCTCGTGCTGCGCTTTCGCGAGCCGGACCGTGCGCGCGTGTTCCGTGCGCCGCTGGGCGTGGCAGTCTCGATCGTCTGCATCGCGGGCTGCGTCTATCTCTTCGCGAGCGGACTGCCCGGATTCACGCAACTCTGGTTCGTGTTCTGGAACGCGATCGGCCTCGTCGTCTATTTCGCCTGGGGCGCCCGCAAGAGCCGCCTGGCGACGGCAACGTAATGTCGCGTCCCCGTCCCCCATGCTTCGCACGGGGGAGGAATCTCACACCCCATAATGTTCTTTGTACCATTGTACAAATCGCGGAATGCCGTCGCGGATGGAGGTGGTTGGTTCGAAGCCGAGATCGCGACGGCTTGAATCGATATCGGCGTAGGTGGCGGGCACGTCGCCCGGCTGCATCGGCTCGAGCTGCACTTCCGCCTTCCGCCCGAGCGCGTCCTCGAGCACGGCGATGAAATCGGTCAGCTTTTCGGAGCGGTGATTGCCGAGATTGTACAGGGCATGCGGCGGCGAGCCCGCAGGCGGCCGGTCGAGGGCGCGGACGACGCCGCTCACGACGTCGTCGATATAGGTGAAGTCGCGCCACATCTCGCCACGGTTGAACACGCGGATCGGTTTGCCGGCGAGAATCGCGCGGGTGAAGATGAAGAGCGCCATGTCGGGCCTTCCCCACGGCCCGTACACAGTGAAGAAGCGCAGGCCCGTCGCGGGGATGCCGTATAGATGCGCATAGGTACGGGCGGCGAGTTCGCCCGCACTCTTGGTCGCCGCATAAAGGGAATCGGGACGCGTCGTCGGATCGCCGACGGCGAAGGGCAGCTTCTCGTTGCCGCCATAGACGGAAGACGAACTCGCATAGACGAAATGGCGCAAGCCTCCGATCGCGCGCGCCATCTCCAGCATCACCACGTGGCCCATCACGTTGTATTGTACATAAACATAAGGGTCGATGAGCGAGTGGCGCACGCCCGCCTGGGCGGCCAGATGCACGATGGCGGTGGTTTCCGGATGGTCCTTTGCCACCTCCTGCATGGCATCGCGATCGGAAATGTCCGCCTTGCAGAAGGTGAAATTCCCGTGCTCCCGCAGCAATGCGAGGCGTGCCTCCTTCAGCGCCACCTCGTAATAGGGATTGAGATTGTCGATCCCGAGAACGGCGTTGCCGCGCGCGAGCAGGCTTTGCGCGACATGGAAGCCGATGAACCCCGCCGCCCCGGTGAGAAGGATCATGAAACAGCCCTTCGAGTGCGAACGAGGGCAGGGGAGGGGGCGATTAAAAGGCAACACCAAGCGCCCCCTCCGGTGCGGAGTTTATCCTCGCGCCGGCCTCCGGCCGGACGCGGGGGCACCACTTCCCCCGCGCAACGCATGCGCGGGGGAGGCGAGGCGCTGGCTTCGCGCGCGGGAGAAAATTCCAATGTTTGATTCATGCGCACCACACTACCCCGGCGAGCCGTATTCGTTCCTCCCCAAATTCCCCGTTGCTGAATCATCTTCGTAAAGGTTTCCTTCCCCCAAGCGACACCGATTCACGAATTGTAAACCTTTCGGTCCAAACTGGAGGGCCCGGCGGGAGGATGGCCTTGAGCCGAACGCGAAGCATGGGTGCCTATCAGCCGCGCACGCGCCGCGCGACGATTGCGGACATCGTCGAGGATTTCCGCCGGCGGGTAGCGCGTTTCGTCGCCACGGTCCTGTTTCGTGGTTCCGGACTCCTGCTCCTCATTGGCGCGTTTGCCGGCCTGGTCGCGCTTGCGACCTACAATCCGGCAGACGGCAGCCTGAACAACGCGACCGGCGGCGAGGCGCTCAACTGGTTGCAAGGTCCCGGGGCCACCGCCGCGGATCTGTTGCTGCAGCTCATCGGACTCGCCGCGTATGTCGCGCTCGGGATTCCCGCGGTCTGGGGCGCAATGGCGTTGTCGGGCCGAGGCCTCGCCCACGCCAGCTGGCGCGCCGTCGCCTGGCCGGTCGGAGTGTTCCTGCTCGCCGCCGGACTGGGCGGGTTGCCTTCTCCCTTGACGCTTCCTGCCGGAGCGGGCGGACTCATGGGCCTCGCGGTGTTCGGACTCGTCCGTCATGCCGCGGGCTGGCAGGGATCGCACTGGCTTCAGTACGCGATTCCACTGCTGCTTCTCGGCCTCGGAACGCCGGCATGGTTTTTCGCAACGGGGCTGCGTCTGCAGCCGCTCCTGCAGGGTGCGACGGCTGTGGTGCTGGGCGCGTGGAGCGCCGCGCGCTTCGTGGGCAGGATTATTCCGCGCGCGCGTTCAGCAGATGAGGAAGAAGATAAAGACGACGACGAGGAAGCCGGGGGGCCCGAGGACCTCTCGCTCGACGTCGCGCCCGAGCCTGTGGCCGAGACATCGGGCGACCTGCGCGGCTCACGCGTCCGCCGCGAGCAGCCGCGCAAGACACCGCCGCGTCCCAAATCCTCCGCGCAGCCGGCGCTCGATCTCGGCGAGGGCGAATACCAACTGCCGCCGCTCGGACTCCTCGCCGAACCGGTACGCACCCAGGACCGCACCGCGCAAAGCGACGAAGCGCTGGAAGAGAATGCGCGCATGCTGGAGGCCGTGCTCGCCGATTTCGGCGTGCGCGGACGCATCGTGGCGGTGCGTCCCGGGCCGGTGGTGACGCTGTACGAATTCGAACCGGCGGCGGGCGTGAAATCGTCGCGCGTGATCAGCCTCTCGGACGACGTCGCGCGATCCATGAGCGCGGTCGCCGCGCGCATCGCGGTCATTCCCGGCCGCAATGTCCTTGGCATCGAACTGCCGAACCACACGCGCGAGACCGTGTTCCTGCGCGATCTTATCGCAAGCGGCGAATATGAACGCGCCCGCGCACCGCTGGTGCTGGCTCTCGGCAAGACCATCGGCGGCGAGCCGGTGATGGCCGATCTCGCCAAGATGCCGCATCTCCTGATTGCGGGTACGACGGGGTCCGGCAAATCGGTCGCGCTGAACACGATGATTCTCTCGCTTCTGTACCGGCTGGCGCCCGATCAGGCGCGCATGATCCTGATCGATCCCAAGATGCTCGAACTTTCGGTGTACGACGCCATCCCGCACCTGCTCGCGCCCGTGGTGACCGATCCGCGCAAGGCGGTGGTCGCGCTCAAATGGGCGGTACGCGAGATGGAAGAGCGCTACCGCAAGATGTCGAAGCTCGGCGTGCGCGGCGTCGAAGCGTTCAACGAGCGCGTACACAAGGCGAAGGAAAAAGGCGAAGCGCTGAAGCGTACCGTGCAGACGGGCTTCGATCGCGAGACCGGCAAGCCCATCTATGAAGACGAAACGCTCGATCTCGAGCCGATGCCCTATATCGTCGTGGTGGTGGACGAGATGGCCGATCTGATGATGATCTCGGGCAAGGAGATCGAAGGGGCGGTGCAGCGCCTCGCCCAGATGGCGCGCGCTGCGGGCATCCACCTCATCGCGGCGACGCAACGGCCGTCTGTCGACGTCATCACCGGCACGATCAAGGCGAACTTCCCGACGCGCATCAGCTTCCAGGTCACATCCAAGGTGGACAGCCGCACGATCCTCGGCGAACAGGGCGCCGAACAGCTGCTCGGTCAAGGCGACATGCTGTACATGATGGCGGGCGGGCGCATTTCCCGCGTGCATGGTCCGTTCGTGACCGACCGCGAAGTCGAGGACGTCGTGCGATTCCTGAAGACCCAGGGAACGCCCGACTATCTCGACGCCGTCACCGAGGAACAGGACGAGGACAGCGACGACCCGTATGGATTGTTCGGCGATAGCGGCGGCAGTTCAAGCGGCGATGAGTTGTACGACAAGGCGCTGGCGATCGTCGCGCGCGAGAGGCGGGCGACGACGAGCTACATCCAGCGGCGGCTCGTCATCGGCTACAACCGCGCAGCGCGGCTGATCGAGCGCATGGAAGAGGAAGGCGTGATTTCCAAGCCGAACCACCAGGGCAAACGCGAAGTGCTGCTGCCCGACCATGGGGAAGAATAAGGGTTCACGCGGAGACGCGGAGAAAAACTGAAAGAACAAAATTGTCATTCCCGCGAACGCGGGAATCCAGCACCTGCAACGGATTGAATTGACGTTGAGGCGTTCGTGCGCATTTTGATCACCGGCGGGCGCCGGGTCCCCGCTTTCGCGGGGATGACAAAATTATTTTTGCCGCTAACGTGTACGCCTCCGCGCCTTCGCGAGCAATTTGAAGGGGAAAAATGTGATCGGTCGATTTTTGGTCATCGCAGCGATGATTGCCACTATGTCGGCCGCGTACGCGGCGGGGGATGCGAGCGCCGGCGCGGGAATTTTCAATCGCTGTGCGATCTGCCACAGCAACACCAAAGGGGGACCAAACAAACTCGGGCCCGACCTGTTCGGCGTTATCGGCCGCCGAGCCGGTACCTATCCCGGCTTTTCCTACTCTGCCGCGATGAAGCGCGCGGGCTTCGTGTGGACGCCCGGGAAATTGAGCGACTACCTGGCGTCGCCCCAGAAGGTCGTGCCCGGAAATGCCATGCCGTTCGCAGGGATTGACGACCCCAAACAGCGGGCGGACCTCGTTGCCTACCTGGCTACCCTGAAATGATGCAGTATGCGGCGGAATGCCGCATCAAACTTGGGTTTGTGCACTGCAACAAGCCACAGCCTCCCAATCGTTAGTCACTGGCGCAGACGTTGACTTGCCTATAAAAGACACGCCCGGCGCGCGGGGCGCCCGCATTTTGCGCTGCACAACGCAGAGGGCCAGCCAACAGCAATGGTACCGGCGCGGCGGTCAGGTCGCATGAAGCCATGAAGATTCTCGTGCCCGTGAAACGGGTGATCGATTTCAACGTGAAGCCCCGGGTCAAAGCGGATCAGACCGGGATCGATCTCGCCAATGTGAAGATGGCGATGAACCCCTTCGACGAGATCGCCGTCGAAGAGGCGCTGCGGCTCCGGGAAAAAGGCAAGCCGACGGAAGTCGTCGTGGTTTCGATCGGCCCCCAGGCGGCACAGGAGACGATCCGGACCGCGCTGGCGATGGGCGCCGACCGCGGAATCCTCGTCAAATCGGATGGCCCGGTCGAGCCGCTTGCGGTGGCAAAAATACTGAAAGCGATCTGCGAAGAGGAAAAGCCCGGCCTCGTCATTCTCGGCAAGCAGGCGATCGACGACGATTCCAACCAGACGGGTCAGATGCTGGCCGCGCTTCTCGGCTGGGGGCAGGGCACCTTTGCGCACAGGCTGGAGCTTGAAAGCGAGTCGGCGCGCGTGGAGCGCGAAATCGATGGCGGCCTGCAAACCGTCGCGCTGAAACTGCCGGCGATCGTCACCACAGACCTTCGCCTGAACGAGCCGCGCTACGCGTCGCTCCCGAACATCATGAAGGCAAAGAAAAAGCCGATCGCCGAAAAGGCGCCCGGCGACTACGGCGTCGACACAACGCCGCGGCTCAAGGTGCTGAAAGTGACCGAGCCGCCGAAACGCCAGGCCGGTGTGAAGGTCAAGACCGCCGCCGAACTGGTGGATAGGCTGAAAAACGAAGCGGGGGTCATCTGATGGCTTCCCTCGTCGTCGCCGATCACGACAACCATGCGCTGAAGGACGCGACCGCGAAGACGGTTGCCGCTGCGGCACAACTCGGCACGCCTGTACATGTGCTTGTCGCCGGGAAGAACTGCGCCGCGGTGGCCGATGCCGCGGCGCGGCTTTCGGGCGTGGAAAAGGTCCTGCTCGCCGAGGGCGAGGCGTACGAGAAGATGCTCGCAGAAGAGATGGAAGCGCTGATCCTCTCGCTCGCCTCCGGCTACGACGCGTTCCTCGCGCCCGCGACTACCGACGGCAAGAACTTCATGCCGCGTGTCGCGGCGAAGCTCGACGTCCCCCAGATCTCGGAAATCCTTGGCGTGGAATCGCCGGAGGTGTTTCGCCGCCCGATCTATGCCGGCAACGCGATCGAGACCGTGCAGGCGGCGGCGGGAAAGAAAGTCATCACGGTGCGCACGACCACGTTCAAGCCGGTCGAGGACGGGGGTTCGGCGCCCGTCGAGCGCGTCGAAGCGCCGCCCCCCCGCGGGCTTTCGCGCTTCGTCGGCGAAGAGCTCTCGAAATCCGAGCGCCCTGAACTGACATCTGCGCGCGTGATCATTTCCGGCGGACGCGGTCTTCAGTCCGGCGAGAATTTCCACCTGCTCGAAAAGATCGCCGACAAGCTCAACGCCGCGCTTGGCGCCAGCCGCGCCGCGGTCGACGCGGGCTTCGTGCCCAACGATTACCAGGTCGGACAGACGGGCAAGGTGGTCGCGCCGGAGCTGTACATCGCCGTGGGTATTTCCGGCGCCATCCAGCATCTCGCCGGCATGAAGGATTCAAGGGTCATCGTGGCGATCAACAAGGACGAGGAGGCGCCGATCTTTCAGATCGCCGATTACGGCCTCGTCGGCGATCTGTTCAAGGCGATACCGGAGATGGAAGCGGAATTAACCCGACTGGGGTATTGAAATCGGCAGACCCGGCCTCACGGGAGGGACGTGGGAAACGGCGCGCCATAGCGGAGATAGAACGCGAAAATGAACATCGAACGCGTGGGAATCATCGGTGCGGGACAGATGGGCGGGGGCATAGCCCATGTCTGCGCGCTTGCGGGATACGACGTCGTCCTCGAGGACATCAACAAGGACCAGCTTGGCAGGGCGATCAGTACAATCGAGCGCAACATGCATCGCCAGGCGGCGCGCGGACTGATCAAGGACGAGCTGATCGAACCGGCGCTCAAGCACATCCGCATCGCCGACTCGCTCGACGACATGAAGGACCGCGATCTCGTCATCGAAGCGGCGACGGAGGACGAAGCGGTCAAGCGACGAATTTTCCAGGATCTTTGTCCGCGCCTAAACAACGGCGCACTTATCGCAACCAATACCTCCTCTATTTCCGTGACGCGGCTCGCCGCCTCCACCGACCGCCCGGAACATTTCATCGGCCTCCATTTCATGAACCCCGTGCCGATGATGCAGCTTGTCGAAGTCATCCGCGGCATTGCGACCGACGACGGCACCTTTCAGGCGGCGCTCGACATCGTGAAACGGGTCGGCAAGACCGCGGCTTACGCGGAAGATTTTCCCGCCTTCATCGTCAACCGCATTCTCCTGCCGATGATCAACGAGGCGGTGTACACATTGTACGAAGGCGTCGGCAACGTCGAGGCGATCGATACGGCGATGCGGCTCGGCGCCAATCACCCCATGGGACCGCTGCAGCTTGCCGATTTCATCGGCCTCGACACCTGTCTCGCGGTCATGCAGGTGCTGTACGAAGGACTCGCCGATTCCAAGTACCGGCCGTGTCCCCTGCTTGTGAAATATGTCGAAGCCGGCTGGCTCGGCCGCAAGACCGGCCGCGGTTTCTACGACTATCGCGGCGAACACCCGGTCCCGACGCGGTAGCAAACACGCAACAACAATTGTCGTCCCGCGCAATCGGGGACCCAGCGCCCGCCATCGTTCAAAGGTGCGCGCGGGTGCCGGTGCACCAACCCGGAAAGCTGCAGGAGCAGGATTTCCGCTTTCGCGGGAATGACACTCTTGTTGTGTTTTTCTCCGCGCTTCCGCGTCGCCGCGTGCTAATCTGGCTCGATCGGATTTGCCAAGGGTGTCGATGCGCAAAGTGTGGATTGTCGCGGGGCTGGCGTTCGGCGTGTCGCTGTACGGCTGCAGAACGCCGCCTCCTCCGCCTCCACCGGTTGCAGAAATATGGCCGACTGCCGGTTGGCCGGCGGCAACGCCGGAATCGCAGGGAATCGATTCGAACGCGCTCGCCGCCGTGATTGAAAATGTTCGGGCACGACATCTGCCGGTGCACAGCATTTTCGTCGAGCGCAACGGCTACGCCGTTCTCGACGCCTACTTCTTTCCGTATCACGATGACGAGACGCACGGCCTCGCTTCGGTGACGAAAAGCGTCGTGTCGACTCTCGTCGGCATCGCCCAACGCGACAACAGGATCGGCAGCCTTGACCAGCCGGTCGCCGCGTTGCTCCCGGCCGAAAGCCTCGGAAGCGATCCGGCGAAAAGCCGCATCACGCTCGCCAACCTGCTCAGCATGACGGCCGGTCTCGACTGCAACGCGCCGCCGGGCGTGAATCTCATCCGGGCGATGGAGGAGAGTCCGGACTGGGTGGCGTTCACCTGGAATCTGCCGCTGACCTGGACGCCGGGCACGAACTTCGCCTATTGCGGCGGCAACTTCCATATCGTTTCGGCCGTGCTGACCGCCGCCACGGGGGAGAGCGCGTCTGCGCTTGCGCAAAGCGAATTGTTTGCCCCGCTCGGAATTACGCAGGTGGCGTGGCCGTCGGATCTGTACGGAAATTCGCGCGGCTTCGCCGATCTCGAACTTCATCCGCGCGATGCGGCAAAGCTCGGCTATCTGTGGCTGCACTACGGCCGCTGGCAGGATCAGGAGATCGTTCCTGCCGAATACCTGCGGGCAGCGCTGACGGGGCGGGCCGTCGTCGAGCCCGGCACTCAATATGGCTACGGCTTCTGGCTCTATCCCGGCCACACGCCTTACGATTACGAGGCCAACGGCCATGGCGGCCAGCGGATCGTCGTTGTACCGAGCCAGAATATGGTGGAAGTGGTGACCGCGGGCGGCGTCGATGCCAATGCGGTGACCCCATATTTGACCGCCGCCTATCGCGGCGATGCGCCGTTGCCGCCGAATCCGGAAGGCGAGGCGCGGCTCGCCGCGGCGATCGCGGGTGCCGCGAGCGCGCCTCTTCCGGTGAGGCCTGGGCCGGTGCCGGCCTGGGCCGCGGCGATTTCGGGGGACACTTTTGTCCTGTCCGACAATCCGCTTGGCATCAGGACAATCAGGCTCACCTTCGCCGCGCCGGAGGAGGCATCCGTACAACTTGTCTTGGCGAACGGAAAGGCCGGCGAGTATCCGGTCGGGCTCGACGGTGTGCCGCGGGTCTCCCGGGACGTTTCATCCCCGCATCGTCTTGCGATGACGGGCTGGTGGCAGGCCAATGCCTTCAATCTCGACTGGAATTCGATCGCCCAGGTCGCCTTTTACCGGTTGCACATCACGCCCGCGCCGAACGGACTTGCCATCCACGTGACGGAACGCACCGGAACGGTGGACGCAACAATGACGGCCGTGCGCCAGGCCGCAGCGGCTCTGCCCGCTCCCGCTCCGGCGCGCTAGCGGCGACCTTTCGCCCTGCGCGGAGACCTGGCTTTCGCCTTCGCCTTGCGGGGGCCGGCAGATTTCTTTGCCGCCGCACGGGGCTTTGCCGCTTTCCGCTTCGGTTGAGCCTTTGCGGTTGGCGGCTTCAGCGCACCTACAGCACCCGTCGGCCGCGGATGCCGAGGCTCGTACACGCCGAGCCTGCCGCCGCCGGGAAGCGTGATTTCGAAAAGCGTGCCCCAATGCAGTTCTTTTGGTTCCGTGCAGGCGATCCCGAGCCGCTCCATCTCCCCGAGAAACCGCTCAGCATCCCCGCACATCAGATAGAGCTGGTGGAGGTCGTTGGATTCGGAGTCATGGATCGCGATTTCGGCGGATGGAAAGCCGAAAATCAGAAATCCGCCGCCGGCATCCACGGAGGGCAGGTTCAATACTCCGCCGAAGAAGGCCTTGTCGGCCGATGGATTCCGGCTCTGCAACATCACATGGGCGCCGACAATCATGGGAGCAGCTCCTTTCGTTCTTCGCGATTATGCTAGCATGCATCTGCTTCGCCGGGATGGGAGAGAGCGTCATGCGGAGAATCGTTGCGGTAACGGCTTTTCTGGTTCTTGCGGGATGCAGCGCCATGCGAGCCCTGACCGGCGCTCCACCTGTCTACGCCGTGTTCTTCGACGACAAAAATGTGACGCTGACGGCGGACGCACGAATCATCGTCGATGACGCGGCGAGAGACGCGAAAGCAAATCCGCTCATGTTTGTGCAGCTGGCGGGCCCGAGCACAAAAGCTGCGGCCGGTTACGATCCCACTCTCGCCGAGGCGCGGATGCGCATCGTCGAGCAGACTCTTGTCGCCGACGGCGTGCCCGCCGAGCGGCAATTCCGCACCGAACCCTCGCCCGACATGCTGGTGGCCGACAAGAGCGGCCGTCAACGCGTCGAAATCCGCATGGTGGATACAAAACCGCCGTCTTCATGAAGATCGTCGAAGGCGACCTTGACCACCCGCGGATCCTCGAACTTCTCCGAATTCATGTGACGAGCGCGGTGGCGCAGACCGCGCCGGGCAGCGCGCATGCGCTGGATGTCGATGGCCTGCGCGCCCCCGGCGTCGAATTCTGGGCCGCGTGGGACGGCGAAGATTTGCTGGGGTTCGCCGCGCTGAAAACGCTCGCCCCCGAGCATGGGGAGATCAAATCCATGCATGTCGCGCAATCGCACCGTCGGAGGGGCGCAGGGAAAGCCCTGCTCGATCACCTGATCGCGCGCGCCCAGGCGAAACAGATGCGCCGGCTCAGCCTCGAAACCGGATCGTGGGATTATTTCCGGCCGGCGCAGGCCCTGTACCGAGACCGCGGCTTCGTCGAATGCGCGCCGTACGGCGACTACCGGCCCGATCGCAACAGCATCTTCATGACGCTGGAGTTGCAGGGCTCGCCGACTCCGGCGTGAGCCGTGCGAGCCTTGCTGTACGGAATACGAGACCGCTGGCGGAAGGTACCCGTCTCAGGCTGCGTGTCGAAGAGTCATCTGGGCGATGCCGGCCGCAACATTCAGCCCCGTATTTCCCTCGATGCTCAACGGCTGCAGCGAGATCGAACGGCGGAAGCCTCCGACCAGCGCGTGCACGCCCACGCCCACGCCCACGGTTGCGCCGGCCGTAGCTCCACCGTAATCTCCGGCCAAAGCGCCCGGCGCCAGCGTCGAGCTCGGGGCAAATACAGCCCAGACAATCACGCCCGCGCGCGTGTAGCCGATGTCCACTCCGAACTTCGAAATGTGCCCGCTGTAATGTTCGATCGTGCCCCTGGCCGACTGATACGTACAACGAATATCGCGCGACGAACCGAAGATGAAGCCAAAGCCGCTTGAGACGCTGCAGGTCAACGTACCGATCTTCACGCCTCCCTGCGCATTTGCATCGCCGCTCGCCAACACGCCCGCGGCGAGCAGGGCCGCCGCAGTGAAGGTCATCACGATTCTCTTAAGCATGGTTCAGCTCCCTCGCTGGTTTTGCGTTTGAATCATCATGCGTAGCTGCAGCGCCGATCACGACCGATCGGCGCCGCAGCGTCCGTACTTAATAGAAGACGCCATACTCCGCGTCTATGATGTCCCCGGTTCTCATGTCCACCAGGAATAGATCGGGTCCGAAGCGCACCCACTGGAACCCGGGCGGCGGAGGCTGCAGACCGAGCGACACGAAATCACCGAAGAAGAATGGTGCCGCCAGGAAGGCCAGGGGCAGCCTTTGCCCGACCGACCAGTGGCGATAGTGGTAGCCCGGCGGAAATACAAACCTCGGGCCCCGTATGCGGTTGACCCAGCGGCCGCGCCAGTACCATTGGTTGGCTCGCGGCCTGTGCCACATGTCGGGACGATGATGCGGCGGGCGCACATTGTCGATCGGCGGTACGGGCCTGTGGTGGGGAGGCCGATGGTGCGGAGGCCGGTGATTGGGTCTGTCAGGCCGATTGGGCGGGTTGGGCCTGTTGTTCCCGCCACCTGGAGGACCGGAAGGTCGCTGCCCTAAACCCGGCCTGTTCATCGGGCGGTTTGGGCCGGCGTTCGGACCGGCGCCCGGCCGCTGCCCGGCCCCGGGCCGGGTGACAGATGCGTTTGGGTTGTTCGGATTGTTTGGTCCACCGCCGCCGGGTTGGGCCAACACGACCGCCGGGACGAAAAACAGCGCTGCAATCGCTCCAACTATGTATTTCATTTTCTGCTCCCCCAATCTCGTCCGGCGGAGTCAAAGCACGCCGCCCAGCCCAGCCGGACACAACACTTCAGAGTCGATATAGGCTTCCATCGGCCTGAGGTACGCGGACCTTACTCCCCTGCAAACGGATAACAAGGGGACTTTGTTATCATTTGTTACGCCGTGAAGCGGGACATGGCGTCGCGTCATGATTCTCGCGCCGACCGCCCGTCATATCTGCATTGTCCAGCCTTCCACGCCCATCGCCGCCTGGCGGACCGCTTCACTGAGCGTGGGATGGGCGTGGCTGGTGCGGGCGATGTCTTCGGAGGCGGCGCCGAATTCGATCGCAAGTGCGGCTTCGGCAACGAGGTCGCCGGCTTCATGTCCGAGAATATGTACGCCGAGCACGCGATCGGTCTTCGCGTCGGCAAGCATCTTCACGAAACCGTCCGTTGCCGCCAGTGTCTTGGCGCGTGCATTGGCGGTGAACGGAAACTTGCCGATTTTGTACGCTACGCCTGCGGCTTTCAACTCGTCCTCCGTCTTGCCCACGCCCGCCACCTGCGGCGCGGTATAGACGACCGCCGGAATCGCCTCGTAATTGACGTGTCCCGCGCGTCCGGCGATTCGCTCGATGCAGGCAATGGCCTCGTCCTCCGCCTTGTGGGCGAGCATCGGGCCTTCGCGGCAGTCGCCGATGGCGCGGACACCATCCACATTGGTGCGGAATCCGGCATCGGTGGTCACGCGCCCACGCGCATCCCGTTTCACGCCGATGGCATCGAGGCCGAGACCGCCGGTGAACGGCGTGCGGCCGATGGCGATAAGAACGACGTCTGCTTCGAGCATTTGGCGTTCACCGCCGGCGTTCTCTACGGCCACCCGCAAGAGAGCGCCATCGCCCTCGATGCCGGCGACCTTGCTCGAGAGCATGAACTTCATGCCCTGGCGGGTCAGGATGCGCTGAAATTGTCTGGCAATCTCTCCGTCGAGCCCGGGCGTAATGCGGTCGAGAAACTCTACCACGGTCACGTCGCTGCCGAGCCGGCGCCACACCGAGCCGAGCTCGAGCCCGATATAACCGGCGCCCACCACCACCATCCGTTTCGGCACGCTGTCGAGCGCGAGCGCGCCGGTCGAGGAAACGATCTTCTTCTCGTCGATCGTGACACCGGGGAGCGGCGCCACATCCGAGCCGGTGGCGATGACGACGTGTTTGGCGGTGAGCATGCGCGTATTGCCGTCCCGCGTTCTCACTTCGACCTGGCCCGGCGCGGCGATGCGTGCCGCGCCGACGATTCCTTCCGCCTTGTATTTTTTGAACAGATATTCGACGCCCCGGGTGAGTTCGCCGACGACTTTGGTCTTGTGCGCCATCATTGCGGGAAGATCAACGGCCGCCGTTCCTTTTATCCCGAGTTTCGCGAAATCCTTCGTTGCGAGTTCGTACAACTCGCTCGTGTAGAGCAACGCCTTCGAGGGAATGCAGCCGATGTTGAGGCAGGTGCCTCCGAATGTACCACGGCTGTCGATACAGGCGACGGTCAGGCCAAGCTGCCCGGCGCGGATCGCGGCGTTGTATCCGCCGGGACCCCCGCCAATCACGACGACATCGAAGGTATCAGCCATGAGTATTCGCCTCTTTTGACTTTTCACGCGGAGACGCGGGGGCGGGGAGTGCGTTCCCCACAAAATCACAAAGCGCACTCAGGAAAGTGCGCTCCGGGCGCTTCTTGCGGGGCCTTGCAGCCTGGTTGTGATATTATGCTCCGCGCCTCCGCGTGCAAAATTTTTTTGTTACACATCCAGCAGCAGGCGCTGCGGATCTTCGAGATTCTCCTTCACCCGCACGAGGAATGTTACGGCCTCGCGTCCTTCGACGAGCCGGTGATCGTAGGAGAGGGCAAGGTACATCATCGGGCGGATTTCGATCCTGTCGTCGATGGCGACCGGGCGCGGCTGGATCTTGTGCATGCCGAGGATGCCCGATTGCGGCGCGTTGAGAATCGGTGTCGACATCAGCGAACCGAACACGCCGCCATTGGAGATCGAAAACGTGCCGCCCTGCAGGTCTTCGAGCCTGAGTTTGCCGTCGCGCGCGCGCGCGCCGAAATCGGCAATGGCGGCTTCGATCTGGGCGAGGCTCAGCCGGTCGGCATCGCGCACGATGGGAACGACAAGGCCGCGCTCGGTGGCGACGGCAACGCCGATGTCGTAGTAATTCTTGTAGATGATGTCGTTGCCTTCAATCTCGCCGTTGATGCCCGGCAGCTCCTTGAGCGCCGCGACGCAGGCCTTCACGAAGAAGCTCATGAAGCCGAGCCGCACGTGATGCTTCCTCTCGAACGTTTCCTTGTACTCGCCTCGGAGGGACATCACGTGGCTCATGTCGACTTCGTTGAAAGTCGTGAGCTGAGCCGCGATGTTCTGCGACTCCTTGAGACGGAGCGCCATCGTACGCTTGAGCCGCGTCATCGGTACGCGCTCCTCGCGATCGGCGCGTGGACGGGGACCGGGCGCCGCGACCTCAACGGGCGCTGCAGCGCGTTCGGCCGCGCGCGCTTCGAGCGCCGCCAGCATGTCGCCCTTGGTAACGCGGCCATCCTTGCCCGTCCCCGACGCGTCGGCCGGGCGCAAGCCGGTTTCTTCCGCGATCCGCCGCACCGAGGGCATCAGGTCATCGGGCCCGGCAGCCGCCACGTTTGGTACAGATGATCGCGGGGCAGGCGGGGCTTCTGGCGCGACTGCCGGAGGTTCCGCAGGCGAGGCCGGTTGCGCTGCCGGCGTGGCCGCCTTGCCTTCCGCAATTGTACCGAGGAGTGCGCCGACCTGTACGGTGTCACCGGTCTTTACGGCAATCGACTGCAATGCACCGTCGGCGGGCGCCGGCACCTCCACCGTGACCTTGTCGGTTTCGAGTTCAAGCAGCGGCTCGTCGCGCGCAACAGCGTCGCCCTGCGCCTTGAACCACTTTCCCACCGTCGCCTCAGTGACGGATTCCCCCATCGCCGGAACCTTGATCTCGATCGTCATGCGCGGTCTTTCATTGTCATTCCGGGGATGTAGTGATCATAGCGTCAGCGCCTCGTCCAGGAACGCGTGAAGCTCCGTCGTGTGCTGGCTCAGGAGGCCCGCGGCGGTGGACGCGTATTCCGGCCGCCCGACGTACCGGGGCCAGGCGTCTTTCCCCGCGCTGCGCAATGCAGCGTGAATGTGCGGCGCGACAAACGTCCACGCTCCCTGGTTCTTCGGCTCTTCCTGGCACCACACGATTTCGCCATTCGGAAAACGCGCGAGTTCATGGGTCAGCGCCTTCTCCGGGAATGGATAGAGCTGCTCGACGCGCAAGAGCTGAATGCGATCGATCCCGCGCTTTTCGCGCTCTTCGAAGAGGTCGTAATAAACCTTTCCTGTACAGAGGATCACCCGCGCGATCCGTTCGTCGGGTGCGAGCGCGACGGAGGAACCGGGCTCGGCCTGTGCGCCGTCCCACAGAATCCGGTGAAAGCCGGATCCGGTCGTGAATTCTGCAAATCGCGAAACCACGCGCTTGTGGCGCAGCAGCGACTTCGGCGTCATCAGCACCAGCGGCTTGCGGAACGATCGATGCACCTGACGACGGAGGATGTGGAAGTAGTTCGCCGGCGTGGTGCAGTAGCCGACCTGCATGTTGTCCTGCGCCGAGAGCTGAAGGAAACGCTCCAGCCGCGCCGAAGAATGTTCCGGTCCCTGGCCTTCGTAGCCGTGCGGCAGGAGCAGCACGAGCCCGCACATCCTCAGCCATTTCATCTCGCCGGAGGCGATGAACTGGTCGATCATCACCTGCGCGCCGTTTGCGAAATCGCCGAACTGCGCTTCCCACAATACGAGTGCGCGCGGCTCGGCCGAGCTGAAGCCGTATTCAAAACCGACCACGGCCTGTTCCGAAAGCAGCGAATCGACCGCTTCGAATTGCGCCTGACCTTGGCGCACGTGGCAGAGCGGTACGTAACGCGCTTCCGTCTCCTGATCGACCAGGACGGCGTGGCGCTGCGAGAACGTGCCGCGCGAGGAATCCTGTCCGGACAGGCGCACCGGATAACCTTCGTCGAGCAACGTGCCGAAGGCGAGTGCTTCGGCCGTGGCCCAATCGATGCCTTCGCCCGATTCCAGTGTACGCGCTTTCGCGTCGAGCTGGCGCGCGATGGTGCGATGGAGATGGAAATCCTTCGGTACGGTGGTGAGCGCACGTCCGACGGCGCGCAACCTGTCGGTCGACACGGAGGTTTCGCCCCGGCGGTCGCCTTCCGGGGCCGTCGCAAATCCGGTCCAGCGTCCGTCCAGCCAGTCGGCGCGGTCGGGGCGATGCGTTTTCGCGGCCTCGAACTCCGCGTCGAGCCTTGCGTTGAAGCCTTTCAGCATCGCCTGGACATCGACCTGCGATACCGTGCCCTCGGCCACGAGCCGCGCCGCATACAGCGCGAGGGTCGTCGGATGGTCCTTAACAGCGCGGTACATCAGGGGCTGCGTGAACGACGGCTCGTCGGTTTCGTTGTGGCCAAACCGCCGGTAGCAGAACATGTCGATGACGACATCCTTGTGAAACAGCTGGCGAAATTCGGTCGCGATGCGGGCGCAGTGCACGACCGCTTCCGGATCGTCGCCGTTCACGTGGAAGATCGGCGCCTGTACCATGAGCGCCACGTCCGACGGATAGGGCGAGGAACGCGCGTAGGCGGGCGCTGTGGTGAAACCGATCTGGTTGTTGACGATGAAATGAATCGTACCGCCGGTGCGGAATCCCTTGGTGCCGGACATCGCAAAACATTCGGCGACGATTCCTTGCCCCGCGAACGCGGCGTCACCGTGAATCAGCAGAGGCAGCACGCTTGCCCGTGCATCCTCGTCATTCAGCTGATCCTGTTTCGCGCGCGCTTTCCCGAGCACCACGGGATCGACGGCTTCGAGATGCGAGGGGTTTGGCGTGAGCGAAAGATGGACGCGGCGATTGTCGAATTCGCGGTCCGATGAGGCGCCGAGATGATATTTGACGTCGCCCGACCCTTCGATGTCGCTCGGATTGGCGCTGCCGCCCTGAAATTCATGGAAGATCTGCCTGTACGGCTTCGACATCACGTTTGCGAGCACATTCAATCGCCCGCGATGCGACATCCCGAGCACAATCTCCTTCACGCCAAGCTGGCCGCCGCGCTTGATGATCTGCTCGAGCGCCGGGATCATGGCTTCGCCGCCATCCAGCCCGAACCGCTTCGTGCCGACGAAACGCAGCGCCGCGAACTTCTCGAACCCTTCCGCTTCCACCAGCTTGTTCAGGATCGAACGCTTGCCCTCGGGCGTGAAACCGATCTCCTTGTCCGGACCTTCTATCCGGCGCTGCAGCCAGTCCTTCTCTTCGGGTTCTATGATGTGCGTGAACTCGTATCCGATGCGGCCGCAATAGGTGCGCTTCAGCAACTCCACCATCTTCCGTGGCGTTGCCGTTTCGAGACCGAGCACGCCGTTGATGTAGATCGGGCGGTCGAGATCGCTCTCGTGAAAGCCATAGAAATTCGGATCCAGTTGCGGCAGTGGCGGCTTTGGCGCGAGCTTCAACGGATCGAGATCGGCCGCGAGGTGGCCGATGACGCGATAGGCGCGCACCAGCTGGATGGCACGGATGGATTCACGCGCGGCTGCCCGCGCATCCGCCGGCGGCGCCACAGCGCCTTCCGTCGGCCAAAGGCCGGTGAGCGCGCCAACGAGATCGGCATCGTCGCGCCTCACCCGTGGCCTGAGGAGCGGGCGCGGATCCGCAGAAGCGCGAAGCGCCGTCGGGGACTGTTCGCCCAGCGTCGCGAAAAAGCTCCGCCAGCTGGCGTCAACGGATTCGGGGTTTTCGAGGTACCGCGCGTACAGGTCTTCGATAAACGCCGCGTTCGCGCCATATAGAAACGACGTCGACTCGAGGATGGCGTTCGAGTCGCGCAACCTGTTCTTTGAATCCGGTCCGGTCATCCGATGCTCTTGGGATTGGGCCCCGTTCCTAGCCCAACGCGCGGACGAGGCAAACCACTCGTTCGCCTTGCCGCCAACAAACCCCTAATATGGGATCGGTTGGTCGCGATTCCGAGGCTGCCGAAGGGGGATCACCGCCGGTGATCGCAAAGCGGCTCTATTCGATCGACGCGCTCCGCGGCGTGGGCGCGCTCGCCATCATCTTCTGGCATTGGCAGCATTTCTGGGCCGTCCGTGGCACGTGGCAAGCCGTCTGGAGCCGCAGCGACGAGCCGGCCTATCGGGTGTTCAAACCGCTCTATGACCAGGGTTGGGCTGCGGTCGACATCTTCTTCGCCGTTTCGGGTTTCGTCTTCTTCTGGCTCTATCTCAACCCGGTTGCGAAGCGCGAAATCGGCGCCGGCAAATTCACACTGCAACGCTTCTCGCGTCTTTATCCGCTTTATGTCGTGACGTTGCTCGCCGCCACTGCCATGCAATTCGCCTTTCAAAGCCGCACAGGCAATTTTTTCATTTTCGACGCCAACGACTGGCAGCATTTCGTGAAGAGCATTTTTCTTGTCCAGAACTGGCTGCCGCCCGACGAACTACAGTCGTTCAACGGCCCCGCCTGGGCTGTCTCGATCGAGGTTCTGCTCTACGTCATATTCTTTGCGGCCGTGCGCTTCGGTCTGCGCGGTCCCTTGGGGGCAATTTGTTTCGCGATCGCGGGTGCCATCATCTTTTTCTGGGATGGACAGATCGGCCGCGGCATCATGGGCTTCTTCTGGGGCGGCGCGATGTTTTACGTGGTCCGCGCACTCGTTTCACACCCACGCGCGAAAACGATTGCCCTGTTCGTTATCGCTGCAGCCATCACTGCGTGGGTCGTTTGTGTGGTGGAAATCTATCTCGGACCAATCCAGGCGCTGTTTGCAGTAACGCCGTTCGCAAAATTTCTTTTGGCCCACGCGTATCCGATTTTTCTCCAATCCTGGATCTTCATCGTTGTGCCGCTCACGATCGTCGCGCTCGCGCTGCATGAGCAGTTGTTCAGCGCGGCCTATCAGCGGCTGACATTTCTCGGCGACATCAGCTATTCGACCTATCTGATCCATTTCCCCATGCAGCTTGTGCTTGCCCTGCTCGCGCTCCGGTTCGGCTGGATGCCGGCCGATTTCATGCAGGGATGGGTGATGCTTGCATTCTATGCCGTACTGATTCTTCTCGGCTGGCTTTCGTACACGTACTTCGAGCGCCCGCTTTCCTCCTTCATCCGAAAAAGGGAAGGCTTGGCGCCGAGGATGCGGTGGTCTCGCAGCAGACGCGGAAAAGAACTGGCCCGCAAAGCGCGCCAATAAATCCTCCGCACCCACCGCGCATCCTTTGCGACCTCTGCGCTGAGCCTTTCTCTAACGCCCGTTGAGGAGTTCGAGCATGGTGGTGCCCAGCGCGGCCGGGTTCGGCGAAACGCGGATGCCGGCCGCTTTCATGGCTTCGATCTTCGATTCCGCGCCGCCCTTGCCGCCGGAAATGATTGCGCCCGCGTGGCCCATCCGCCGCCCCGGCGGCGCGGTCACACCGGCGATGAATCCGACCATCGGCTTTTTCGTTTTCTGACGGGCGACGAAGTCGGCAGCATCTTCTTCCGCCGAACCGCCGATCTCGCCGATCATGATGATCGCTTCGGTTTCCGGATCCGCGAGAAACATTTCCAGCACCTCGATGTGCTCGGTGCCTTTCACCGGGTCGCCGCCGATACCCACGCAAGTGGTCTGGCCAAGACCAACAACCGTCGTCTGCAAAACCGCTTCATAGGTGAGCGTACCGGAGCGCGACACGATGCCCACTTTCCCGCGCCGATGGATGTGTCCCGGCATGATGCCGATCTTGCATTCGCCGGGCGTGATCACGCCGGGGCAGTTGGGACCGATGAGGCGCGTCTTCGAACCGCAGAGCGCACGTTTCACCTTCACCATGTCGAGCACCGGAATGCCCTCGGTGATGCAGACGACGAGCGGAATTTCGGCATCGATCGCTTCGAGAATGGCGTCGGCTGCGAATGGCGGCGGCACATAGATGACGCTCGCGTCGCAATCCGTCGCCTCTCTCGCCTGGCGTACAGTATCAAAGACCGGGAGGCCCAGATGGGCGGTGCCGCCTTTGCCGGGCGAGGTACCGCCCACCATCTTCGTGCCGTAAGCGATGGCCTGCTCGGAATGAAACGTGCCCTGGTTGCCGGTGAATCCCTGGCAGATGACGCGCGTGTTCCTGTCGACGAGAATGGACATGCTGGTGCGGCGCCGGTTATCCGAGCTTCGGTTCGAGTTTCTTGCAGGCGTCGAGCAACGAGCGCACCGCATCGGCCGATTTGGCGAGCGCCGCCTTTTCCTCACCCGTGAGATCGAGCTCCACGATCCGTTCGACGCCCTTCTCGCCGATCACCACCGGCACGCCGACATAGAGGTTCCGGATTCCGTACGCGCCGTCGAGATGTACCGCACACGGCAATACGCGCTTGCGATCCTTGAGATAGCTTTCGGCCATCGCGATCGCCGCGGTCGCCGGTGCATAGAAAGCCGACCCTGTCTTTAACAGCCCGACGATCTCGGCCCCGCCGTCGCGCGTGCGCTGGACAATCTGGTTCAGCCGCTCCTGGCTCAGCCACCCCATCCTGACCATTTCGGGAAGGGGAATACCGGCAACCGTCGAGAAGCGCGGCATGGGCACCATCGTGTCCCCGTGACCGCCAAGCACGAAGGCAGACACATCCTCGACGCTCACCTTGAGTTCGTCGGCGATGAAATGGCGGAAGCGCGCGCTGTCGAGCACGCCCGCCATGCCGACTACCATGTGATGCGGCAGGCCGGAAAGTTGCCGAAGTGCCCACACCATCGCGTCGAGCGGATTGGTGATGCAGATGACAAAGGCGTTCGGCGCGTGCGTCCTGATGCCGTCGCCGACCGCCGCCATCACCTTGAGGTTGATTCCGAGAAGGTCGTCGCGGCTCATGCCCGGTTTCCGCGGTACGCCGGCGGTCACGATGACCACATCGGCGCCGGCAATGTCGGCATAGGAATTCGTGCCTTTGAGATGCGCGTCGTGACCGGATATCGGACCGGCCTGCGCAATGTCGAGGCTCTTGCCCTGCGGCAAGCCTTCGACCACGTCGAAGAGCACGACATCGCCAAGGTCCTTGATCGCAACGAGATGGGCGAGCGTGCCGCCGATCTGGCCGCCGCCGATCAGCGCGATTTTCCTGCGAGGCATAGGAAACCTTTTCGAATTGAGCCGCGGCTAGGTAGCCGCTCGACGGCTATGAGGCAAGGCGACGTTTCAGGCTGGCGCTCCGATACGGGCGCGATGGGCGAGGAGCGCGAGCGGCACACAGATGACGCAGAGCGCGGCGGCGACGATCGCACCTCTCAGATCGCTTGCGGCGAACAGCACGAGAAGCGTGCCATCGGTCACGACGAGCAGTCCCGGCAGCCAGGGTGAAAGCAGCGCGCGGAACGGACGCGCCAGATCGGGCTCACGCCTGCGCAGCGCAAAAAAC
>Ga0070731_10001359_pt1 | contig 25542 bp, 23 predicted proteins | sample Coa_R1_2_FD_66448 | JGI IMG/M metagenome (GOLD analysis project Ga0070731, IMG submission 66448) | Surface soil microbial communities from Centralia Pennsylvania, which are recovering from an underground coalmine fire - Coalmine... | ecosystem: Environmental > Terrestrial > Soil > Unclassified ... | reverse complement strand
GGCGCGCGTCACCAGCCCCACGCTTCCCAGCGCCGGGTCCATCTGCTCGGCCTCCACCAGGCAGGCATCGATCCCCGAAATGCCCACAGCGCGCACCCCCGCCCGGTTGAGCGCCGCCACCAGTTGCCGGTTGACGCTCCCAGCCACGACCTTGACCACGGCATCCAAGACTTCCGGCGTGGTCACCCGGAGGCCGTCGACGAACCGGCTTTCAATGCCCCGCTCCGTGAGGTACCGAGTCATCTGCCGGCCGCCTCCGTGCACCACCACCACCTCGTTATCGCGGGCCGCAGCCGCCAGTTGCCGCGCCAGGCTTTCGCGCGTCGAGTCCACATCCAGGAGCGTGCCGCCCAATTTCACCAGCAGCTTCACAGCAGCCCTTCCGACTCCGGATAGCCCAGCAGCAGGTTCATATTCTGCACGGCCTGCCCAGCGGCGCCCTTCACCAGATTGTCGATGGCGCTGACCACTACGGCCCGCCGCGTGTCGGTATCCACCGTGACGCCGATATCGCAGTAATTGGTGCGCGCCACGGCATGCAGGTCCGGCGCCTGGCCGGCGGCGTGCAGCCGGATGAAGGTTTCGCCCGTATAGCGCCGGGCGTAGATGGCGAGCAGCTCTTCGGCGCTGGTTGCCCTCTTCGTGCGGAAATAGATTGTTTCCAGAATGCCCCGGTCGACCGGCAGGAGCTGGGCGGTGAAGCTGAACTCGCGCTCCTCGAGTCCCGACATCATGAGCACTTCGGGAACATGCCTGTGATGCAGCACCGAGTAAGCCGAGAAGTTCTCCGTGACTTCGCAGAAGCTGGTTTTGAGGCTGGGCTTCCGGCCGGAGCCGCTGACTCCCGACTTGGCGTCGCACACGATACCGGCGTCGCGATCCACCGCGCCCGCTTCGAGCAGCGGCCGAATCGCCAGGTTGGCGGCCGTCGGGTAACAGCCCGGATTCGCCACCAGGCGCGCGGCCGGAATACGCTCCCGGCAGAACTCCGGCAGGCCATAGGCCGCTTCCGCCAGCAGGTCAGGCTGGGTGTGAGGTTCCTTGTACCAGCGAGTGTAGGCGGCCGGGGTGCGGAGACGGAACGCTCCGCTCAAGTCTATGACCCTTGTGCCGGCTCTGAGCAGCGCCGGCGCCAGTTCCATGGAGACGTCCGGAGGTGTAGCCAGAAAGACGATGGAGATCCCCTCGCCGCGCACGGCTTCCGGCGTACACGGCACCGAACGGAGATGAGCTGCCGGGGACGAAGCATCGCGGTGCTCGAGCAGGACAGGCGTAATCAGCGAGTGGCGCTGGAGGATACGAACGAGCTCGGCGCCGCTATATCCGCGATACCCGACGATGCCTGCAAGGGAGCCCATGGGTTAATTATTCAGTACTATGAATAAATATACCACGCGGCGCGGCGGGCCGGGATCCTGGAGCTTACTCGGGAGGGGGCAACCGCACGCTACTGGCTGCCAGCTTTCCGGTACGATCCATACCAAGCTCGTAGAGGACGCGCGTACCCGGCTTTAGTGTGGTGGGATCGCCTTCGGTCAGCCGGGATACGTGGAAAAACACATCGCGCCCACCGTCGTCCGGCCGCAGAAAACCATAACCCTTGTCCTCAAAATAGGTGACTACCGACCCGATTTGTTCACGGGGAGTATCGCCGGCCGCGCCATCGGCCGAGTTTTGGTTGCCCGGGCGGCTGGTCTTGTCGCCCACGCCCTGCTTGATCAGGGCGTAGTCCTCCTCGGATAGCTCCACAGGGGGACTTTCCACTGGCATTTTCAGGTCGGGATTCTTCTTGCGGGCTTCTTCGAATAGACGACGTTGTCGAGCGTTCAAATGCTAATCCTTTGGCGTCTCTACTGCGCGGCCACCGGGACGACTTTCGGTTTCCGGCTGCGGGATCCGCGCTTCTCGGCAGGCGGCTGCCGGTCACTTTTCTTCAACTGGCCCATTACCATGGGGGTCACGAACTTCTTTTCACCGTGATCATCAAATTTGATCACAATACGCTCCTCGGTGCTCGAGAGTACAGTTCCCAAGCCGAACCTGTCATGCTCTACCTGAGCGCCTTGGGAATAATTGTTGGAAGCCATTATTTGGGTTTACTCCTTTGTTTTCCGGATGGTTGGCGGGATCGACGTACACGCCCGGGAGGGCAAGGACAGCAGTAGCACAATCGTCTTTCCCATCATACCACTGAAACCGCGGCGCCAGCAACTTGCAATGGCCCGGAGGTCACCTACGGCAGCCGCACTTCGACGTTTCGGTCGCGATTGAGTTGCTGGGTCAACGCCCGATCCACCAGCGATATGGATACCTGGTTGTGGACGTTGCCGGACGTGAAATAGTGCAGCGTATCGCCCTCCGTGTAGTACGCCACCGCCGAGTACACGCTGTGGTCCTTGAACGCGATCAGGTAATAAGTTGCGTCGCTGGGAGCCGCATCGCTGTTTGAGGGCGCCTGATAGAAGTGAGAACTTGAGGCGGCTGCGGGGTCTGGCGGTGATCCCTCATCGTACGGCGGCTGTCCGAAATACTGGTTGATCACCACGGGCGGCTGCGCCGGCGCGGGGACTCCCGCCGCACTGGGCTGGGGCTGGTCAGTTTGATCGGGCGCATAGCCGTAACCGTATCCGCCGATGTAGACCGGAAACGCGTAAATGCTGGAGCCGCGATTATTGCGGGATCGATAGCCGGAATTGTTATTGCGGAATCCGGGGATCAGACTGCCGTAACGGTTAGGAGCACCGGACAATGCGCGGGAGCCCTGGGGAACCGCCGGGAACACCACATTGCCCCACGGGTTGCCGCCCGCCGGGGCATGTCCCAGGCCCGGAAATGCGACGTTACCGAAGCCGCCCACCGACCAATACTGCGCGGGAAGCGGCGCCACGGCCAGGAACACGACGATGACTACGCCGGGAAGCCTCATGGCTAACAGCTTACCACCGACCGGCGCCGCGCGCGCCTCAAATCTTCCGAACCTATTGCTTTGGCGGTGCAGGCGCTGCCGGCTTGGCGGCGGCCGGCGAAGGCGTAGGGGGCTTGGATCCGGGTGCGGCGGAGGTGCTGGCCGCCGGTGCATTCTTGTCGTACAGCGCGATGATGTCCTGCGTGATATCGATGCTATTGGTGGCGTATAGCACCGGCGTCTGCTGCGAGCTGACGTCGATGATCAGGGCGTAGCCGTTGTCCTTCGCGTATTTGTCGATCACGGCCACCATGCGCTGGCCCAGCTCCTGCTGGATTTTGCCCTGCTCCTGATCGAGCTCGGCCTGGGCATCCTCGGTCTCGCGGTTCAGGGACTTGGTGTTCTGGTCGATCTCCCGCATGAGCTTCTGTTTGGCCTCATCGCTCATGGTGTTGCTGCCCTTACGCAACTGGTCCTGTAACTGCGTGATGGTGCCCTGTTTCTTCTCCAGCTCCGCTTTCTTCGGCGCGAACTTGGCGGTCAGTTCGGCGGCGGCCTTCTGCCCGTCCTTGGTGCCGATGATGGCGTTCTGGAAAGCGATGATTCCGACCTTGGTCTGAGGTGTCGGCGCGGTCTGGGCAGGGGCTAGCCAGGCGGACCCCAGCGCGATCACGGCGAATAAAATGCAATTCTTCGTCAAGCTGAAACTCCTTGATTTTGTTTCGATACTAGCATATTTGCAGGCCGTTGCGCGTTCAGAACGTGCGGCCGATGGTGAAGCGGAACATGGTCCGCTGTTCGAAGAACGGGTAGGCGTTGCCGAACGACGCGACCGCATTCAGGAAGGAAGCCTGATTCGGGAAAATCGAACGGTCGGCTACGATGGGCGGCTGCAGGTATTCCCGCACCGTCATGGGATTGTACGCCCAATACACGCGGAAGGGCGCCTGCACTACGGGCAGCAGCACTTGCAATTCGAGTCCAGTTGACATGCGCGGCGCTTGGGTGCCGGGGTAGACCAGAGCCTTGCCCTCAAATCCGGCGTTTGGATAACTGTTGTTCAAATAGTCGATGCGGCTGGGCGCCATGGTGAGTTCGCCCGGACGCAGGATCCGGTTGATGCCGGCATCCACGAAAGGCGCCAGGATGACAGGCCCGAAGATCGGGATGCGATATTCGAAATTGCCGACCACGTGGGTATCGCCACCGGGAAACGCGAGTTGGTAGATGGGTATGTTCTGGGTCACGTTGGTGGGCACCAGGACGCCGAGGGAATTCTTGATCAGCTCGGTGCGCTGCGTCCCATCGTTGTTCAGCACGTTGACGGTGGCTTCGCTGGGAATGAATGCAATGGGACTGATGCCCCAGATCTGGAAGCCGCGAATGTCCTGCTCCCCGCCGATATACGTCCGCGAGAATGGCGGGATCTCCTTGCCGCCGTAGCCGGCGATCATCGAACCTAGAAGATGAAACGCCAGGATGTGCGTCTTGTGCCACGGCGCGGGCTTGAAATACTTGCCCTCTATTGTGGGCTGAATCGTATTCACGTTGCCGCCCAGGAAGCTGCCGGAGAAGGATGTGGAGATGAACAGGCTCTTGCCGCCGGTGGGCGTGATGGGGTGGTTCACCGTGTTGTACGAGAACGACGGGACGATGCGGCTGGTACGTATGCCTTGCAAGGCATTCGGACCGGCGATGCCGCTGAAGTTGATGAAATCGAAATAAGACGCCGCGCCGGTGCTCTCCGTTTTGATATTGGAGATATCATAGCCGTAAGTAATGCCGATGCGCGAGAAGCTGCGCTTTAGCGGATAACTGGCGGAAACCGAAAAACCATGTCCGTTCTGGATGTAATTCAGCAGGTTCTGCGAACCCAACGAGTTGAATAGCGGGATCAGGTTTTCGCCGGCCAAAATGGATGCTTCACGGCCCTGGTTGAAGTCAAAACGGGTGAGGTGGGCTTCCACGCCAACCTGCAGGGGCCGGTCCAGGAAGTACGGCTCGGTGAAGCCGGCCGAAACGCTGCTCATGCGCGTGCCCACCTGGGAATTGATAGAGAGCGTCTCGCCCAGGCCCAGGAAGTTGTTGGTGGCGTAGTTCAGCCCCACGAAGCTGCCGGCGATTTCCGATACACCGCCATTGAGACCGATAGTATTCTTGCCGCGCTCCTGCACCTTGAGCGTGATATCCACTGTGCTGGTTTGGGTGTTGCGCTTGATGTCGGCGGATTCCTCGGCTTTCAATTGGTTGAAGTAGCCGAGCTGATTCAGCCGCAGGATGCTCAGCTCCCAGAGGCGGTTATTGAATATATCGCCCTCGTCCAACAGGATTTCGCGGCGGATGACTTTGTCGCGGGTAGTTACGTTTCCGGAGAAATCGATGCGGCGCACGAAGAACTGCTTGCCTTCGTCCGCGGTCAGCGTGAGATCGACCTTGTCGGTGTTCGGAATAATGTCGAACGACGGCTCCGGCACGAAGTCGATGTAGCCGAACTCGCCGTAAAGCTTGCGCAGGTTGTCCAGGCCTTTGCGCAGTTTGCTGGTGGAGAACGCGTCACCCTCGGCCATACCGAACAACGGGCGCATCAACGTTTCGGGCGTGCGGAAAAGTTTGACGCCCACGAAGTTGATCTTGTTCAGATGGTACAGCCGGCCTTCCTCAACCGGGATGGTGATATTGACGGCCTTGCCGGGGTTGTTCTCATGGATAAGGGGTATGCGGAAGCCGTGGCCGCCGGTATCCACCATCTCGGTCTTCTGATCGAGAACCTTGGCCATGAAATAGCCCTTCTGCTGATAAGCGTCGCGGATGCGCTCCTTATCTTCCTCCAGCTTGGTGGCGTCATAGGTCCGGGCGAAGATGTTCTCAAACAGTATCGAATAGGGGATGCCGTAGGCATGCAGGTTCTTCATCGCGCGCACGACTTCGCGGCGGTTGAACGCCTGGTTGCCCACCACGTCGATCCTGCCGACCTTGACCTTGGGCCCCTCATTGACGTTGAAAACGATTTCGAGCGAGGACGGCGGGATCTGCCGCACCTCGGGCTCGACCGTAGCGAACTGGCGGCCGCGCTCGGCCAGATACTCCCGGATGACCACGGCGGCGTGCTGTACCTTATTGGGATCGTATTGGGATTCCACGGAGAGCCCGACCTTGCGCTCCTTGAACCGGTCGAGAACCTCGGAGACGGTCAACGATTTCATGCCGCTGCCGTACTTGATGGAGCGCACCACGCGGCGCTCGGTGATGACGAAGCGCACAATCACGCCGCCATTGGGTCCGTCTTCGGTCTCCAGCCGGATATCGTCGAAACGGCCGCTGTTCCATAGCGACATGAAATCGCGGTGCAGGTCGTCTTCGTTGAAGATGTCACCCTTCTTAGTCGCGATGAGGGCGCGCAATTGATCTTGCGGAACGCGGCGCGCGCCGCGGAAATCGATGGCTTCGATGACTTTTCCGCCCGCCGGCGCCTTGGGCTGCTCGGCCGGTTTGGGAGCCTCCAGCGGCGGCTTCTGCGGTTCCTGCTTACCCGGTTCCGGCTTGGCGGACTCGGGCACGGTCTCGAAGGGATTTTGCGGCTTCTTCTCTTGCGCGGGCGGCGGCTGTTGCGGCGCTGGAGTGGGTGGTGGCTGCTGCGGGGGCGGATTCTGCGCCCAAGCGTTGGAAGCAATAACAGCGCACAGACAAAGAAGGGCACTCGACAGGCACGCGCGCCTGTAAAAAATCATGAAAACATACCTTTCCACTCTGCGCTGTTACGGAGACGTGGATTTCCGGGAAACAGTTTCACCAGGGTTTATGCTGGGTTCGCAGATTTAAGCAAAAGTACATTCTAGCCAATGCAGACAGCCTGTACAACGAGGCGATGTTGGCACAGGTGTGAGTCGCAGGCACAGGCAGGGCCGCGCCTGCCAGCCTGTTCGTCTGCCTTGCACTGGATCGAGGTACCGTCTGATCATCGCGCACCAGTCACAGCAGAGTCAACTCCAGCGGCGCGCCGGTGGAGCAACCGAGTAACTTCGCCGCCGGGGCCTGCCCCACCGATATCTCGTAATAACCCGCGCTGCCAGCGATCAGGAACGGCTCGCCTGGCGCGCATTCCGCATAATTCCGTGCGAGCACCTGGATGCGCTGTGGCCCTGCCGCCAGTTCGAACGCGCGCTGACCAAGCTCCGGAAATTCCTCCAGAGAGAAGTTGGTAATCATGTTGCCGAAGCGATCTACTTTGAGAACCGCGCCGGTCCAGGTGCGGCGGCCGGTGCGCACGGGTCTGTCGAAATCCAACCGCAAGTAATCGTCGATGATCCGGCCGAACCGGGCAGGCGCCGTGCCGGCGGCCAGGTGCGCGGCTGCCGGCGCGAAGATATCCCGGCCGTGAAACGTATTGCTGACGGGGCGTAGATAGTAGCGGTCATTGACGATGGCGCGCACTTTGTGCTTTTTGCGCGCGTAGACCATGGACAGCACGCCGTTATCGGGCGCGATGAAATAATGTCCGGCGGCCTGCGCCAGGATCGGACGGCGCGCGGTGCCAACGCCCGGGTCAACCACCACCACATGCACTGAACCCCGCGGAAAATAAGAATAAGACTGGGCCAGCGTGAAGGCTCCCTCCGCGATCTCGTAAGCGCCCACGCCGTGGCTGATATCCACGATGCGCGCGGGCGGGCAAATCGACAGGATGACGGCTTTCATCACGCCCACATAATGATCGGAAAGGCCGAAATCAGTGGTCAACGTAATTAGCGGCGCCGGCATTGTTAAAATGAAAGACGTGCAGCGTTTCTACTTCGATCACAACGCCACTACCCCCGTGTCCGCCGAATCCCTGGCGACCGCGGTGGAGTGTCTCGGTCAAGTGTATGGTAACGCGTCGAGCATCCATCATTTCGGTCAGATCGCCAGGCAGCGCCTGGAAACGGCGCGGCGGCAAACGGCCTCGTTGATCGGCTGCGACGCGCGCGAGATCGTCTTCGTGAGCGGCGGCACCGAAGCCGACAATCTGGCGTTGTTCGGCGTGCTGCGGCAGGCGCGGCGCGCTTCCCGGCATGTGGTCACTACGGCCATCGAGCATCCCGCGGTGCTCAACACCTGCGCACAACTGGAGCATGACGGCGTGGCGGTGACCTACGTACCGGTCGGCTCCGAGGGCATCGTGGATCCGCAGGCCATCCGGCGTGCGTTGCGGCCCGACACGGTGCTGATTTCCGTGATGCATGCCAACAACGAACTGGGAACGGTGCAGCCGGTGGCGGCGATCTCCGCAATAGCGCGCGAGGCCGGCGTGTATCTGCACGCCGATGGAGTGCAGGCCCTGGGAAAAATCGCGGTGGACGTGGCCGCGCTGGGCGTGGATCTCTACAGCATGAGCGGCCACAAGATTTATGCGCCCAAGGGGATCGGCGCATTGTACGTGCGGCGCGGCACGCGGTTGGGCAGCATCTTGTTTGGCGGGCATCATGAGCGCGAGCGGCGTCCGGGCACCGAAAACGTGCCGGGAGCCGCGGCCTTCGGATGCGCCGCCGAACTGGCGGGCCAGCAAGACCACACCCCGCGCATCGGCGCCCTGCGCGATCGCCTCGAATCGGCTATCCTGGAGCGGATCCCGCACAGCGGTGTGAACGGCAGCCGCGCGGCGCGCACGCCCAACACCACCAATATCTACTTCGACAACCTGGAGGGCGAGGCGCTGGTGATCGCCCTGGATTTGCGCGGCTTCGCGGTGTCCAGCGGGGCGGCATGTTCGAGCGGCGCCGTGGAGCCGTCGCATGTGCTCACGGCCATCGGGCTCGGCCCGGAGAGGGCGCGCGCGAGCATTCGCTTTTCCCTGGGACGGGAAAACACGGCCGACCAGGTGGACGCGTTGGTGGAGGCGCTGGCGGCGTCGGTGGCTCACTTGCGCAAGTTGTCCCCGGTGATGGCATGAGTGAAGCGCCGATCGCCGTCGCCATGAGCGGCGGCGTGGATAGCTCCGCGGTGGCCGCGTTGCTGGCGCGCGGCGGACAGCCCGTAGTAGGGCTCACCATGCAGCTTTGGAACCAGCGGCGCCTGCCGGAGTTGTCCGTGGAAGGCGCTACCGGCCGTTGCTGCTCGCTGGATGATGTTTACGATGCCCGCCGGGTTGCCGAGCAGATCGGGATTCCGTATTACGTGGTGAATTTCGAACGGCAGTTCGAGGCGCGCGTGATCGAGCCGTTTGTCGCCGATTACCTGGCCGGCCGTACTCCTATCCCCTGTACGCTCTGCAACAACTTCATCAAGTTCGATCAGTTTCTGGAGATGGCCGATGCGGTGGGCGCTTGGCGGATCGCCACCGGGCATTATGCGCGCATCGCTTTCGATGCGTCGGCCGGGCGCTACCAGTTGCGCAGGGCCGTGGACGAGACCAAGGACCAGACTTACTTTCTCTTCGGCCTGACCCAGGCGCAACTGGCGCGCAGCCTTTTTCCGCTGGGCGAAATGCATAAGTCGGACGTGCGGCGCCTGGCCCGCGAAATGAACCTGGCCGTGGCGGACAAGGGCGAAAGCTTCGAAATCTGCTTCGTGCCGAATGGGGACTACGCCGCGTTTCTGGATGCCTACCTGCGCCAGAAGGGCGTACCGCTTCCGCAAACGCACGGCGAGATCGTGACCTCCGACGGACGCACGCTGGGCGGGCATGCCGGCGTGCACCATTTTACGGTAGGCCAGCGGAAAGGCCTGGGCATCGCCACGGGCGAGCCGCTTTATGTCATCGCGACCGACCCGCAATCGCAGCGCGTGACCGTGGGCAGCAACGCCGAATTACTTCGCGACAGCCTGACCGCCGGCGGCGTCAACTGGGTGTCGATCGCTGGCCTCCAGGCGCCTACGCGCGCCGCCGTGAAGATCCGTAACAAGCACGCCGCGGCCCCGGCCACGCTCTACCCCCACCACGATCCCGGCCGCGTGGAAGCGCGCTTCGACGAACCCCAGCGCGCGGTCACGCCCGGCCAGGCGGCGGTGTTCTACGACGGCGACCTGGTGTTGGGTGGCGGGTGGATCGAATAACGCGCCTTCGGGCCCTTACCGTTCCCGAGCCCTGAGGTGGGGCGCCGTATCCGACGGGCGGCACTTGAAGACCAGTTGCGCCACGCGTGAATGGCGGCGGTCCGGATCGCACCTCTCAAACGCGAATGAGGTGGGCATTTCCGTATCTGTCGCCCCGGTCCGCTTTTGGTCCCATTGGTCGAGCAACGCCGAATATATGCTGTCGGCCCCGTCGATGTAAGACAACTTGTCGCCCATGAACAGCGCGAAGATCCCCGAATCTCGGGGAGCGTTCGCGAGAATGCCGGAATACTGGAATGTGTAACGTCGCGCAGTGTCCAAGGGCATCGACAATCACCTGCCGGCTTCGAGCGCTCGGGGACGGCGGTCTAGATTATCCGTCCTACGATCGCCCTTATGTAAACAATCTCACGCTTAGGCGCGCTTCGCCATGGCCCGTAAGTACCTGGCGCTCCAATAACTAACGACGGCCACTGACTAACGATATGAGAATTTCGCCAAGGTTGCCCATTGGCAGCACCCGCGCGGCTACGCGCTTCAGTCAATACGCCTCTGCAACTTAAGTTAAGAATTTCGGCCGCGCCCTACTTCTTCAACTCCTCTGCCGGAATCACCGGTAGCAGTACGTGCGAGGGGTGCTCCTTGTCGTGATAGACCACCTGGTGGGCTGACACATATTTGGTTTCCGTTTCATTGTGCCCACCCGTGTTCAGGTTGCGCGAGAACATGGGGAAGAGCGCCGACGCAACTTCCAGCCGCAACCGGTCCCCTGCCGGAACGGTGATGCCGGTCTGCCAAAGGTCGAGCTTGTACTCGTAGATCTCGCCGGGCTTGAGCATCTCCGGCTTCTTCACGCTGTTGCGGAACCGCGCGCGCAGTTTGCCGGCGGCCAGGGTGAACGTCTTGCCGTCCTTCTCGATCTCCAACAGCGTCGCGTACCAGTCGGTGTCCCGCGCGGAGGAGGAGGCATAAATGGTTGCCGACACCGGACCGGCGAACGTCAGCGGCTCCTTCAATTCCGGAGTCTGATAGACGAGGATATCGCTCCGCTCGGCCGTAACTTTCTCATGATGCGCCTCTGCTTCCTTTTTCTTTTCGTCTGCCGAGCGGACCTCTTTGTCTTGCGCCTCGGTGGTTTCGTAGTAATCCGGGTCGGGGGTCGGATCACCTGGATCGTAAACATACCGGTCGGCGGGTGCGCCGGCGGGTGGTTCGTCGAACGTGAGGCGCCCGTCTCCCTTGGAGGTGTTCGCCTTGCCGCCGCCCGAGAAATACAGCTTGGTAAACCTGGTTGCCGGCAGCGGATAAGTATCACTATGGAGCCACTGGTTGCTGCCCATCACGAAGATACTGACCAGCGGCTCCTTGGTGATGGCATTGTCGACGCCCTTCAGCCAGTGATCGAACCAGCGCAGGTAATCGCGCTGCAGGTCGATCACCGCCTGCGGACCGAAATCGTGATCGCCCAACTTGCGCGCGGAAGTGTCGGTATGTCCCCACGGCCCGATGGTCAGCTTCTGGTTGCCATGCCCATACTCTCGCATCTGCAGGTAGTTCATTTTGGTTCCGATGCCGTCGCCATCGAACCAGCCGGACTGGTGGAATGCCGGTATGGTCACCTCCTTCAGCTTGGTGAGAAAGTCGGCCCGCGCCCACCAGTCGTCGTCTATAGGGTGTGCGATCCATTGCCGCCAGTAAGGATTCTCCTTGCCGAGCACCGTTTTGTCCAGATCGATCACCGGCAGCGCCCGCAGTATTTGACCGTATTTTTTTTCGCCGATTTTGCTCAAGGCCACCCCCGACAAATCGGCAGTGGCCTTGGATTCCAGGATGTCGGCCCACCAAATGGCGCCGAGAATGAAGAAAGCGCCGTGTTCGTACGGGATGTTGTAGAACGGGTCCGGCGGCGAGACGTTGGGTATGATCGTGACCAGGTGCGGCGGCCGCTCGCTGGCAGCCCACCACTGCACCCAACCGACATACGATCCGCCGATCATGCCCACCTTGCCGTTCGACCATGGCTGCGCCGCCAGCCACTCGACCGCGTCGTATCCATCCTTCGCCTCGTTGACGAACGGCTCCCACACGCCTTCGGATCCGAAGCGCCCTCGGCAGTCCTGAATGGCCACCGCATAGCCGCGCCGCGCATAATAGCGGCCCTGCACTTCCCCCATCTCCTTCTTATAGGGTGTCCGTATCAGGATGACGGGCGCCTTGCTTTGGGTCTGGGGAAGATAAATGTCGGTCGACAACTTCACTCCGTCGCGCATGGGGACTTTCGTGGCCGCATCCACCTTCACTTCGAAGCCGGGTTGTGACAGGAGCGCGTCGGCCACCGGCTGATTGCGCAACGTCTCATAGCCTTCGCGCACGTACGCCGCATGTTGGGCTGGCACCTCGGCGAGATAGACGCGCGCCTGCGCATCCGTCCAGAGCGTGATGTCGATGCCGGCCACGTTGTATATATATCGCTGGAACGTCAGATCCTTGCCCGCCACGGCGCGCTCCACCTGGTCCTTGAACTCGAGGGATGCCTCCATGGCCACGCCCGGCAGCAGAATCAGGGGAAACGGCTGCTTGCCTCCCTTGGCGCGATCATAGAGCCGCGCCGCCTGGCCCATCAGCGCCGGGCCATTGTTGTCGAACAGACGCGCGCCGGGCTTCACGTCGATAGTGGTGGTCTTATCCTTCGAAGTGCGCCGAGCGGTGCTGCCTTCTCGCACGCAGGTGGTGGTGCCCGGCGGCGCGGCGGCCACCAGTTTGGTCCACATCCCGTCGGCGTCCACGGTGGCGGACGTGGTCACCGTTAGACTCTGGCCTGCCAGCGCCAGTGTGGCGGTATTCTCGTAGGAGCCGTCGGGCAGCCAATTGACCTTTAGAGTGCCGATGCGGTCCTCATTCAAGTAAAGGTAGAACGTGGCATCCTCGCCGAGCCCTTTCAGCGACGCCGGTTGAGCCCAGAGCGCCGTTCCCGCGAGCCATGAAATCAAGAGGCAGTAGAAGCCGCGTGCTGGTCTCATGCGAACACAGTATCATGGTTGGATGAATCGGGATCAAGCGCTGGAAATCCTTTACGAATTCACTAAATCGGAAGGTCTACGGAGGCACGCGCTGGCGGTGGAAACCTGTGTTACCGCGTACGCCCGTAAATTCGGTGAAGATGAAGAGAAGTGGTCTGTCACCGCGCTGCTGCATGATTTCGATTGGGAAATTCACCCGCAGCTTCCCGACCATCCGACAAAGGGTGAAGCCATCCTGGCGGAACGCGGAGTGAGCCAGGAAATCCGGCGCGCCATCCTCTCGCACGCCGATTTCACGGGCGTGCCGCGCCAGTCTCCGCTCGAGAAAACGCTTTTCGCTTGCGACGAGCTGGCCGGCTTCATCACCGCTGTCTCATACGTAAAGCCTAACCGCAGCATATTCGAAGTGGATACTCCATCGGTGCGGAAAAAGATGAAGGACAAGGCTTTTGCCCGCTCAGTAAACCGCCAGGACATTGTGAATGGCGCACGCGAACTCGGCGTGGACCTCGAACAACACATCGATTTTTGCGTGAAAGCCATGCAGGAGCGTGCCGACCAGTTGGGCTTGCGGGGCAAACTAAGCGCCCAGGAACAAGCCCAGTCCGGACCAGGGTGACAGCGGCAACCCATAGCCGATGAGACAACATTGGTCCAGCGCGAAGAGCACCACGGACCCTAACTTAAACTCCTTTGCGATGCGGGATTCCTTGGCCCATGGTGTCATGTAGTTTCCGATGCCCACGAGATGCGCGCTATCCGCCGGCGTAAAGCCTAACTGCATCGGCAGGTCGATCGCAGCCAACGCCTTGTTCAGGTCATAGTCGCCGGTGTAAGTGAAATTCTCGGTCTTGAGGCAGTTCAGATTAGCCGGGCGCCACTGGGCCGGAAGGTTCATGACACGGGTAAGTGGCGCGTCGTTTGTGTCCGGCGGATATAAGACCTCAAACTGAGCGTTTGGGTACACTTGTCGTACAAACGCCATAATTGCGGCGGTGAACTGGCCAATCAACCCGGGCAGAAATGCCGACTCTTGCGGGTAGGGCGCGGGATTGTTGCTGGGATCGGTGAAGACATGCATGGCGCGCCCGTATTGGGCTTGAAACGTGCTCGTTGTATAGGCGTCGTAAAATGGCATTCCGCCGTTGGTGACCGGTATCCAATTGCCGTTGGCCGGGTCCGTTGGCGGACAAAAGTACCACCACTGCACCTCGCCGAACTGCAAGTACGGCTGCACGCCGGCGGCGGACATGACGTTGGCCATATCGAGGTACACCTGTTGCCAGAACGCCATGCTCGCCGGCGAGAAATTGGTCTGCAGGGCGGGCGTATTCACCTTACACGGGTTGCCATCCGGATAGCATTGCGCGATGCCCGCGGCCGGCGATGGATCTCCATTGCCCAGTTCCGTGCTGAATGACGCTGTCACGGAAATACCATAGCCATTCAGCGCGGAAAAGAAGCTCCGGCTCCAATCGCGTGCGGCGCGGTTGATTCGCGGCGTCGCGGCCAGATCGGTAAGCCAGGTGGCATCCACCCCGCCCGTGAGCGGCCCACTGGGCTGCGCGTGCAGAATCGTGCTGCCGCCCGCATCGGCGGAGAGAGTGAGTCCGTTTCCTGCGGTACCCATGGCGCGTGCCGTGATTGTGAGGACACCCCCGCTTGCCTGCGCCCATACGCCGGTGGAGCCTTCATTAATCAGTAGACTGAATGCCACCGCCAGGCTGACGGGTGTGTCGCCGATCAGGTTCACATGTGTAAGTACGGTCGGCCCCAGTGCTACCTGAGTTGTTTTTCCAAACTCCGCGGCGCCCGAAAAAGCGATCGTCCCGGAAGCATACTGCTGTTCCGGGCATATCAGTTCATAGAACCATAGCGCACCCGCATAGTGATTGGCCCTTCCCGTGAATCCTAGTGCCTGGATCAACCACGCTGTGCGCTCCGGAGCGATGGCCTGCGAGTGTAGCGTGTCCCAGTCGCTGGCCAAAGTGGTTTGCGGATCGGCGTCGAATGCCGGCAGGCTCTCCGTCGGAACTGCAATCTCGAAAAAGTCGAAATAGAACGGATCTCCGGCATCTCCAGTGTGCGTCACGGTCACGGTATGCTGGGTCTGCCCGGCCATTGCGCCAAGGTTGCAGCGAACCAGCACATCCTCACCCGTCAGCGCCAGGTTCAAGACCAATGCTGGATTCAGATCCACCTGCACGGTTAACTGCGCCGCGTTGGGTATCCTGCGCGTCCCCAGATTCAAGTTGTGATTATGCGGAGCTTTGTAGGAGTAGCTGATGCTGGCGCCCGGAGTGTTCGCATAACTGATCGATCCGCCTGAGTAATTACCGATGGACTTACTCCATTGTCCCGTGGAGGCGAGCGAAGAATCGGTGTCCTCTACGCGCCAGCTTCCCATGCCGGCTACCTGGTAAGCGCGATTCGAGCCGGTCACCGTCCAATTAGACACTGTGACTGCAAACTCGCTGCGCGCGAAGTTGCCGGGCTGCAAATCCGCCGCCCACGTCCACCGTAGCTTACGCACGGCGTTCATCGGCACGGGCACGGTGGCGCCGGTGACGTCCAATCCGGTGACACTCCTGAAGTCCAGGTTGACTTGCCACACGCTCGGTGAGGCGCCGCCGCCCAGCAGCTGCCAGACGGGTTGCCAGCTCTCCTTAGCATTGCCGGGCAGAGTCGTGTAGACGTTCCCATATACGCCGATCCGGTTGCCATTCACCCCCAGATTGGCGTTGGTAAGCGTCAGCGTGATGGCCGATCCTTTTGCCGAAGCCTGCATCGTTTGCGAGAGCGCGTTGATACTATTAGCGAGGGCCGCCGCGGTCGATTCCAGAGTGTCCGTGGCGTACAGCTGATAGGTGTAGTGTTCCTGGTCCCATGCAAGCTCGATGTAGTCCGTGCCAGTGGCCGTCCCTTGCAGCTCAAAAGTGGCTGACGCGGCAGAATAGCTTCCCAACACCGGCGTCGCCTGACCCATCAACGAAATCCTGTAGACCTGCTCTCCTGTTCCGGGGTCGGCCCACACGCGCAGATAAGGCCAGTCCACTGTGGGATAGAGGTTTGAGTCAAAAGGGATGCAGTTCATGCGCGCTTCCTGGTAAGACAGTTGTAAACCGCTGAGGTCGCCGTCCGGAAGGTTACGCAAGACGGGATGCTCAAAGACATTGTCACGATTCCATTCGACCACGGCCCAGTCGAATTGCTCGCGCCAGGATCCCGATACCGTAAAACCGGTCGGACTGGTGGCGCTGAGTGCTGCCACCGCCGAAGGCTGAAAGAAGTAGCACTGCAGATCCTGGCTGGGAGTGAGTTTCTGAAGTAGCGACATGTGCTTGGTCGTCCGGTCACAGCCGTAGGATGACGGTTAAGTCCGCTCCCGGACTCGTTGGTCCCACGCCGGTAACCGCCAGGCTCAGCTGCGCCTGAGCCATCAGCGGCAACCCGAAACCATCCACGCTCGGCGAGGCTGTGGCGCCGCTGGGAATGGTCAGTGTACAGTATGGCGCGCCGTTCTGACTAAGAGTCAATACCACCGGCCCGCCGGCGGGCGCTTGCTTCACGACGGCATAGATATCCTGCACCGCGTGAGCGGCTTCGACGACCACGTTGGGCGCCGGATTGCTATCTACGGCCAGATACCCTTGAACCTGTATCGAATACTGACCGCCTGACAGAGTGCGCAGTCCATAGTTCACGGCCTGCGTCAGGTTAATCGCTCCGGCCGGGCCGTTGCCTTTTGAATTGGTGACAAATAGTGTGGCACTCGCGATCTTTGTGTTTGGCAGTGATATAGGGAAGCTCCAGTTGCCGCTTAGCGGACTGCCAAAGAAGTTGAGAGGGAAGGGAACTACGGCAACCTTGCTTAGCAGGTGATACACCGGGATTTGCGCGCCATGTGCCGCCGCGGTTGTTCCGTGCATCGCGCGCGTCACCGTATACTGGAGGCCGTTGTTCTGTACCGTCACCACCTGGATGATCTCCGCCTCGACCTGCACGAACGATCCCGCGGTCGCCGTACCCGTCAGTGACAAGTTCAAAACGGTGTCGCTCGCCGACATCGATGAGGCCAGAGCGAACGCCGTATTTCCGGTCAATTCATCCCAATAATAGGTCGTCAGCGTGCCCGCCGTGACAGTCAGAGTGTCGGTGAGACTCGGGAATGCCACGCCGCTGAGTTCCACGCTTCCGCTTTCAAGCGGCGATGCCGCCAGTCCAAAGACGGGTTGCGGAGGGGCCGCAGCATCTCCCGTTCCCCCTCCGCCAATTGTCCAGCGAGTCAGGGTCGAGAGGAGGGGCGGACCCTCCAGGTTGTTGACGTTTGCTCCCCGCCCCTGAATGTGCAGCGTGACGCCTGTTTCGTTTGGTATCTCGAACTGCAACGGACTGGTCCTGGCGGTAGCTGCGAAATGCCAGGCGGCTTCGGCCACTACGAAGACGCTGGTCGCGTCCGGTTGAACCGCCCAGGGTTGCGTCAGCGTCAAGGCCGTCGCCGTATTGGTTGCCACCGTATTCTCCTGGTCTGCCCCCGTGCCGCTCATGATTCTCACGACCATGCCGGCATAATTGACGCTACCCATCTCGGCGGCGGTGTTGCCGATCGTGTTTGACGTGGCAACGGTGGCGGCATATTCCGGCTGCAATTCCGTGCGCCAATAAAAATTTGCGTGATCAAACGCAGGGTCTGGCGGTACGTATGTTTGCGCCGGCAATCCGGTGTCGGTGAAGCTGGCAGCTATCGGCTGATTGGATGCAATGCGGGACATCTGTTGCAGGCCGGCGCCACGGTAAACGTTGAAGGCTTGTGTGCCACCCGAGAAACTCAGCCCCGTCAAGGTCACGCTATTCGTACTCGGCCCGAGTGGTATGCTGGCCAGCACCACGAACGACAAAACGCTCTCACTTCCGGCCGAATCCAGTGCGCTCACTGCGTAATACCACGTTTGGCCGCCGGCTAACGTGCCGCCCGCCCCGATGGTGGCAGCCAGGCTCACCAAAGGTATGCCGGGCCCTCCGGGCGCGATGGTCGAGGGGACCATGAAACCTACTGTAAGCTGCTCGCTCACCCCGCCATCGCTCGAATTAGCGGAACTCTCGCTGATCTGGTACGCCGGGTTTCCGCTGGAATCGATCACATTCCCAAGAAGCGGGCGCGGTACATTCACGCCCGGCGCTGGTTGGGGACGTGAACCGGTATTGCCCGGTATCTGGCCGTTTGTGTCGTCGTACCATCCGTCGTCGTGAATCTGTGCCGTGATCTTGGTAACCCGATAATTAGCTCCAGGCGCGATCTTGACGATGCGAAACGGCTGCCGCTGGAATCCCTCTTTCAGATAAGTTACGGTAATAATGTCGCCCGGCCGCAGCCCCAGCGCCTTAACACTGGTCTGAAACGCTATGTAAGTATTTCCATCAATCGCCTTGTCAAGAGTGAACTGCAGCATGCGCGCCGCTTGATCGTAGTTCGGGATCCCCAGCGCCATCAACGCCGTGGTAATCACCTGGCCGATTAGATCGACGTCATCTACATTTATCATCAACAGGCTGTCTTGCTGGTAGGCACTGAATGCGTCCTGAAACTCGATGGTCACCTGGTTGGGAGTGTCCGCCAGGTTTCGCGCAGTCACCTGAACGGTAGACTCCCCGCTTGCCCGGCGCAGAATGTTAGCGGAGCCCGCCGACCCATCGCTGAACTCATAGCTCGGCCAACCTCCATTGAGCGGCTCCGTGCTGTTGCTCCATGCCATCTGCGCCGGCTGCTGTAAGGTTATGGAGTTTTCGACCTGTAACTGCAACAGGCCGGTCATGCTATACGTAAACAGCAGTCGGGATGCATTCCGGATACCGCGAATCACGTCCGCCGCGTTGCGCCGCCCTTGCAGGCAGAGGTTGCACTGGAACCGCGGGATCATAATGTTGTTGCCGTTCAGATCTTGCGTTTGGATCTGTTGGTCGCAGAAGGCCGCCGCCGCCGCGAAGGTGGCAAGGTCTACACTGGTGGTCCCCCATCCGCTGCGCTGCAGAATATCGAGTAAGATCCAAGCCGGGTTAGCGGTGAACGTCGTGCTCTGATAAGTGCCATCGGCCCCATAAATAGGCAGCTGGAGACCATCCGCCAATACCTGCACCGTTGGAAGCGATTGACCGTTGTTGATCTGGTTGGGTACCACGACCGCCAAGTAAGCCATGCTCCCATACGGGTCACCCGCCGGGTTGCCTGCCGCGTCCTTGAAATCCGGATTGAAAGCGCCGTTGCGCCCACCCATGCTGACCACGTTATACCAGCCGCTCCCGGTCATGTTCTTGCCGGCCTGTCCCAATGGGATTTCGATTTGGTTGACCAGCACCATTCGCACGCCCTGGATTGGTCCCATCCCCAGCAGTACTTCCATGTGCGTCAAGTTTCCGTCATTCCGCGAAAAGACAATCGGAGGGTGATACCAGGCCGTTCCATACAACAATGGGACAAAGTCGTTGTAAATGGCTACATTGTTATCTACCGCTGCATACTGCCAGCCACTGCCGTAACTGCGCACCTGGATCGATGATGGTACGAATTCGATTCCGCCGAATCGGTTCGGTCCGCTGAACATTCCCCGCGCCTCGCAGTCGAGGCGTGTATAACCACAGGAAGTGTACGGCGCTCCGCCAATCATGCTGCCCACACCGCCCCCTTGGTCGGGCGAGTACCCGCAGGGATAGAACAGCGAGTACGTATTGCCGGCGCCGCCGTTGAGCGCCTGCTGTCTCTGTTGGGCTGTGGAAGGAAACAGCCACGGACAGCGCCGCTGGATCCGCACCGGCGGCAGGAGCACTCTCTGCATGCTCATCCGATTTACCGCGGAAAGTTGAAACAGCGACTCTGTGCTCTGCTCCGGAGGATTTACGATTCCCTGAAACAAGACCGCGCTGTCTGACGTGGCGGAACTCGTCAGCAGGTTGTAGAACAGAAATGTGACGGTGAGTGACGCGCCCCTCCAGCCCACCGATCGCTCGAGCTCCGAAAAATAGGAATCCGCGTTCGCCATCCCCAGCGATACGCGCGGAATCGCATCTACTCCCTGGTCGGACGACGTCTGGACTTCAAGTAGGTTGTGCTTCATCACCCGCGGCGCATAAGTATTTCCGCCGTAGATCACCTGGTGTGTGCTCCAGTACTCCGTGTGGCCGTTCTGTAGGACGCAGTTGAAAAGGAGCAGCGGCGTATCGGTCACCGCCAGCTCCTTCAGGTCATAAATGCTCGACATTGATAATATCCAGCTCGCAGGAATACCGGCCCGGACCTACCGTCGTGATTGACAGGCTGTCGTCTCGAAACCGCGCGTTTGGATAGACTCCGCCCGTTTCGGTCGTCTTCTTGTAGGGCGAGGCGGTGGTTTGCGCCTCTACCTGCAGGCCGAAAATATCAACCGTGGTGCCCGGATCAAGCGCCACTCCGAAGTTGATGGATTGCGCCGTGCTCTGTAGCTGCCCGGCAGATATCACTCGGGTCCACACGGTGCTAATGGGGCGCCCGTCGTTCTCCGAACCCCGCACCAGCCACACCCTTGGGCTTTGGTCGCTGCGGGCGTACAGGCTGAGACAATAGCCCAATGTTGCAGGCGCGTTGACGGTCTGTTGCAGCGTGAGAGTCGCCGACGTCGGGTTACTCAGTTGATAGGCCCCGGTGCCTCCCAACGGGTCCGCTAGACGACTTGCCATTGTCAGCAGCGGATCCGCTTGCCAAACCGCCTGGTTCTGTTGTTCGCTCCATGCCAGCAGATTATCGACCGGATCTAAAAACATGAACGGCGTCAGGCGTCCCTCGACCCCCTGGAATAGCGCTTCCAGGGCAGCCAGCTCCTGATCGCTCAGCTCCTCGAGAGACAGGTGCCAGGCCGTAACCGCAGCGCCCGGATCGGCGAGCTTGACTTCGTAGCTCTGGCAGCTCTGATTCACTACTGTCCTGGCTGTGCGCTGCCGGGTGATCGGGAACTGCGCCGTGGCGCCGGAAAACAGTTGTGGAAAATAGAACATCTTCAAGTCCTGTTCTGGCAAACCGTAAGTATGGTTTTGCCCCGCATCTCTCCCGTTAACTGGAAGGCTGATACGTCTCCCTTCAAACTGCAGCTTGCATACACCGTGCCGTCCCATGGATCGGTGAACGAGAAACTGCCAAATCTGCCCTGGTTCGACAGGAAGAACTGATCGAGCGCGTCTAACTCGGCCTCATCCAGCAAGTCGAGATGGATGTTCCACTCGCGCAAAACAAATGGGTTATCGCGAAACCTTTGCTCAGTGCCATCCAGGAAACGAATGGCGTCGGTGTTGAACTGCAGGGTTCTTTTGGCCGGATATTGAATTACGGCGCCGGTTTTCAGAGTCGGAAACATGGCGTCATAGGCTCGTCACGACATCGTTGAGGGAATTCATATTCAGCATGGCTTGCCGCACCGCCTGAGCGATCTCGTCGCTGTGATCGAGGAATGACTGGCTGTCTAAAGCCTGCACTTGAACGGTAACTTGCTGAGGCGCGGTCTGCATGGCGCCCCCTGCGGCGCGCGGGGAACCATTCTCACCCCAACTTACCGGTTGGTAGCCGGTGGTGGATTCCAGATTCAGCGAAGGAGGCAGCGAGAACGGCGTGAGCGGCGCAGGCTGAGACTGTCCCCCTCCGAATAGACCGGAGAATAGCGAGACTAGCGGCATCAGGCTGAGGCCACCGCCGAGCAACTGGCTCGCCGTGTCGAACACGCCCGCCGCCGCGCTGCCGCCGCCTTGGGAGCCTTTGGCTTGCGAGTTCAGGCCGAGGGCGTCGGTATTCGCGGCCGTCGCCTGCGTCTGCGCATTGATTACTTGCGCGGCTTGGGTCAAGGCATCTGTCAGCCCCTGGTCGCTCGACGGCGGAAGGCCGGCTGAGGGGGGCGCATTGCCCCCGACGCCTACCCGCCTGCCCGCTGCCTGATTGAAGGCGGCCAAAATCGTCTCTTGTGCGTCACCTGCCATCTTTTCTCCGAATGGGTTCCGAAAGCCGGCCGATCGTCGCTGCTTCCCGCTCTCTGAGTTCGTGTTCCAGAATCAAAAACGCCTCTACGTCGCGCGCCCCCAAGCCGTCTATTCCCTTCTGTCCTAACTTGCGCCTAACCAGATACTCTTCAACCCACGCCAGACTCTGCGCCGTGACGAATGATTTCGGACAGATCACGGTAGCCGCATCATGCCGAGCCCAGATGACGCGCGCCGGCGTTTCCAAAGCGGCCGGTGTCCAGCCGCACCTGCGCTTTATTTCCAGACCGGTTTTGCGGCACATCGCGCACTCCCAACCGGCCTGGTCGGAGAATTGAAAGTGGAGTGCGACGATCAGTTTTTTCTTTCGGCTTCCGACAACCCGCATTGTTCCTTGACAGCCGCCAAAGCCTCTCGAAAAAGGTCTTCCGGTCCATGCGCGGCCAGTGACTCCGGAGTCGCCGGCCCGCCGTCCAACTCCAGACCCGCGACTTCCTTCAGCCCCCATACCAGATAAAGCCGGTCGATTTCTGAAGCGAGCAGCGCGGCGTCCATCTTTTCGTGGGGAGTCTCTCCGGCCTCTAGAAACTCGCGGCGTCCGGCTAACTCCCGGATGCGCCGGGTTAGTTCCACGCGCCGCCCAAACGACATTTTGGCAATCGTGTAACTTACACCCGCCGCCAGCTTAGAGCTGACGATCTCATAACTCGCGTATTCCATCGCACATCTCGCTATCCGAAGGCCACCACGATTTCGTTGTCCGCCGTGCCCTGCGCCTTCGATCCCTGGAACTTCCATTGCAACCTGTTATCGCTGTCGTCGAATTCGGGTACCACCGGTACGACGCTCATCAGGTAGACACCCATCACCTGGCCGGTCTGCTGGCCAAGCTGGAACATGACGCTCACGGGTGACTGCTGCCGCGCGGCCTCGTAAAGGCCAGTGGTCGCCGCGTCGTTCATCTCATACAGACTGAAGGCGGCGGTCACCGACCGCGGCCCAGGCGCCCCGGCCAGCGGCAAGTTACTCCCAAACTCCTTGGATCTCAGATCCAGGCTGTTGTCTAACTGAAACGTTCCGCTCGTAATGGTGGAGAACATACCGGGAGTGCTGCCCAGCCACGCCTCGCCCATGTTACCCGGAACAATCGAGTAATCGAAAGCTCCCAGCGCGGGCTCCAGCGGAAAGCTCGTGAGTTGCGCCATCCCGTTGGCGAAGCTCGAACTGTCGACCAGATCCTGCGCCATCCCGCTGAACTCAAACTGGTGAAAGTCGCCGTTGATCTTGATCGTCATCCGGTTGACTGCCGCGCCGCAAAGCAGACGTTGCAGCGCGGTAGCCGGATCCCAATAATCGAAAATACTCACACTCGGTAACTGCGTTGCCGGAAAATACGACACTGTTGGCGCTATGGCGGCGCCGGCCTCGGGGACCGTTGAAAACGGTGCGTTCACCTGTACCGCCGTGGCGCTCGCGATGGCAGTTACAAATCGAACCTCTCCGTTCACCGACACGCCCTGGCCCACGGTTAGCCCGTGCGGCGCAGCAAACGCCACCGTCGTTCCGCTGCATCCGGCGGCGGCTGCACCACCCGGATACATCAACGGCGCCGCGCCCAGGCTTGCTTGAAAGAGCGGCCCATAAGCGGGCCCGGAGCTTTGCCCTCCCCAGCTCGTCATATAGGTTGTAACATCGAAGCTGGTCGTGCGCCGCAGCCCCGCCGGAATTCCCACGAACGTCCGGCTGCCGGTCTTATCGCGCCGGGTCGCGGTTTCCAGCTGGTTCTTCGCGGTAAGCTTCACCGCCGGAAACCGGTTCTGTGCGGTGATAGCGGGCGTCTGTCCGTAGCTGCTTTCCAGCGCCGTGTAGAAGCGGTTCGCGTTCGACGAAATGTACGAAGCCATAAACTTACTCGCTGACCCCCACTTCAAACGTGACTTTTCCAATCTGGATGAAGTTCCGTCCCCCGTGCCTCACTGCGCCAAAAGCTGCCTCATAGCATCCCGCGTAGAACATCCCTTCGCCCCAGTCGCCCCGGTTCTGATCCAGTACCTGGGTCACGGCGTCGAGATACATCTGCGCTTGATCTTCGATCCCCTCCAGCCGGTCTTGCGACACTCGTACTTCGATCGCCATCAGCGCCTTCCCGGAAAAGTGCCGGAATTTCTCCTTGAGTTGGTTCACGATCTTCTCGCAGTACACTGACACCGACGGGTACGTCACGTCCGTGCTGCGCTCTGCGATCTCAACGGAAACGTTTTGCTTTACAAGCTGGCCCTGTGAAATCGGCGCCAAGGCCGCATTCTCCGCTTGCGCGAGCGTCGCGATACACGCGTTCAGTCCCTGCGGTTCGCTGAGTATGGTGACCACTTGCGATGTTACCGTACTGCCCACCCATGCCATGTTTAGCCTCTCTGAATAACACGTGGGAGCGCGCGTAGGTAATCCGGCTCTTGCCCGCTGCCTGGCGCTTGACCGGACGTGGATACCGGCCCCGCTTGCACCCATACCAGGTCGGGCGCCAGTGGGGCGGTATTCTGCTGCGCCATGGCAGTGGAGGACAGCCCTACATATGCATTCCACGCCACTGCGTTGGGCGGCTGATTGACTGGTTGCGCCGTCAACGCCGTACCCCCCGCCGTCGTCAAACAGCCTGGAACGCTAGGTTGCCCCTCCTGACCTTCCACGTTCAGCCAGGAAGCGCTTACGAAGTACGTCATGGCCGGCTGACCTCCGGGAATAGATGTCAGTTGCGGCGGAGCCGCTCGCGGGATCGGGTCCGATGCGATCCCGATGCCGGTTTGAATCAGTTTGTCTATGGCCCACTTCGCCAATTGCTGAAACTGGTCCCGCTTCGCTTGATACCGGTCGTTCATTTGGTTGAAGTAAGCGTCCTGATAGACCAGCAGAAGCGTCTGAAAGACATGCCATAACTGCAGCGGTGGCGTAACTACGATATTGTTCAATTGTGGGTCCGGCTGCAGCCAGAACTGCCAGTCGTAGGTGTTGCTTCTTTGCAAAAGAGTGGTCAGTTCGATTCCCAATTCCTGCTGAGCCGCCGTTAACTTTACCCCTAAGTCGATGTTTTCGGTCTGGGCTGTCGCCAGCACCGACGAATCCTGGCCGCTCAGATCCTGTATCGTTGAGATGCCATCCGTAAATAGCGCCATCGCCCAGCCTATTCCTTACCGGGTTGGCCGGCGACCTTCAATTTGCGCAACTCGCTGGGCGAGACCACCGTGAACTGCATGTGCGAAGCTGCCGCCACCTGGTCCGCCTGGCGCTTGGCTTCGGCCTTGTGCTCCTGGAAATCGCGCGCTTCCTCGGGGCTCGCCAGCCGCGCCCACCCCTCCACGATCAGCTTGGCCCCGACCCGGCGCGGAACTTCGGTGAGCACTCCCGCTCGTCCGCCGTCCGGGGTCTCCAGACTGACTAACAGCACCGACGCGCCCTGCAGGCTGTCCTCGGTTTGTCGGATCTTCTTATAGTAGATTTGTAAGTCCATGATTGCCCTTTTTGGGCCGGACAGAGCCCGGCCCCTCAGCCGTTTGTTCCCCTCGCTATGAGCTTACTTGCAAGCCAAAGTTATTGCGGATC
>Ga0070731_10001357_pt1 | contig 25545 bp, 29 predicted proteins | sample Coa_R1_2_FD_66448 | JGI IMG/M metagenome (GOLD analysis project Ga0070731, IMG submission 66448) | Surface soil microbial communities from Centralia Pennsylvania, which are recovering from an underground coalmine fire - Coalmine... | ecosystem: Environmental > Terrestrial > Soil > Unclassified ... | reverse complement strand
CCGTAAAGGTTCCCATCGGTGGCCTGGATCAGCCCCGCGTAGGGTCCTGAGCCGTCCGTGCACCCACTTTGGGAGCAGAAGCTGTATAACGTCGTCAGCGTGCCGCTTGAGGTAATTTTAAAGACCGTGCCACCGTTGTTGGCCCCGCCGCCACGCGACATCCCGTAGAGGTCCCCATTGGTGGCTTGGACCAGCCCTCCGTTAGGGCCTGAGCCGTCCGTGCACCCACTTTGGGAGCAGAAAGTGTACAGCGTCGTCAGGCTACCCCCCGGAGTGATTTTGTAGACCGTACCACAGCCTAGGCCGGGGCAAACGCCGTTTTCCCCGCCCGACGGAGTTGTCCCGTATAAATCCCCATTTCTAGCCTGGAGGAGTCCCGCCCACGGCATCCCGCCGCTGACCGCGCACGTTGGGTAGCAGAAATTGTATAGCGTCGTCAGCACGCCACTCGGGGTGATTTTGAAAAGCGTTCCCCAGCCGCCGGTCCCGCCTCCTATGGTTGTCCCGTAGAAGTCCCCGTTGGTGGCCTGAACCAGGGCGCCGAAGTAAGGGTCGTAGCCGTCCGTGCTACCTATCTCATTGCCATCGAAGCTGAAGAGGGTGGTGAAAGTCTGCGCAGGCAGGGAAATCGCCGTCGCTGCGCACAGCACAAAGATAGCGTACACTTTCTTCCCGCCATTCAGTTCGCCCAACCCAGCGACGATTCGTGTCATCGATGCCCTCCTTAAAGACGTCACGTATTCTATCAGTTATCTACATAGACGCGCCCGGCGCCGGACTGGAGCCCGGAACGCTCGCCGCAGAACTTAGCTCTGACAGTGTGAACTGAATCCGAGCGCGCCGGGTAGCTCCGGTTTTGGCTTCAGCAGTTCACCTGCGTCAGGAGGTAGCGCGGCTCGCTCGGGTTTCGGCGGTGCTCTTGCCCGCTCCCGCCTGCCCGCAGTGTTGGCCGCCATAAGGTCCACGTGTCCTTCGCGCCCGCCGACGGCGGCCGGTTCCAACGGGCCGACGGGCCCCCCAGGTCAACTACCAACCGTTGGGGTTCCCAGCGAGCCGAACGTGGGCGCGGCTCCGCTTGCGCGCGGCCCGTTGCCCGATGGAGGGCGGGTATGTGCTTCTTGCGATAGCCGGAGAGCACCATTACTCACAAATTGTGGCCAAGGAATTGAAGGGAGAGGCAATCAGGAGTATCCTTTCTACGTCTCAAGGGTCCACAATAGAAATTCCGGATTAAAGGAGAAGGCTATGAACACGATTGGCGAAAGAAAACAAATTAGTTACAGTGGTCGCCCACGCCCTTCGCTGACAAGCGGTGGACCTAGTTCCATACGTCTCTCCTCCAGATACACTGTCGAGACTAAGAATAGATCTGCCGGCCAACAAGGTTGGCAGAGGATGAAACGCAGAATATTGGCATGGTTTACCGCTATTATTCTGTTGTCGTCTTTGGCGACGCCGGTGAGAACAGCCGCTGCGAACAGCAATCGCCACCGGGTCATCATTACCTTCGATGCCCCTGGTGCAGTGAATGGAACGTTCGCCCGTAACATCAACCCCGACGGTGCCATTGTAGGATCCTATCAGGATATAAACTTCGCGGGTCGTGGGTTTCTGCGAGCTTCCGATGGCACGATAACCGAATTTGACCCTCCAGGGTCGATTTACACCGGGCCTGAGGGCATCAACCCAGCGGGCGTGATCACTGGGTTTTACCAAGACGCGAGAATGGCGGGTCACGGTTTCGTGCGAGCCGCCAGCGGCACCTTCACCGTGTTTGACGTTCCAGGTTCCACTGGTACGGGCCCCGTGAGCATCAACCCGGCGGGGACCGTCGCGGGATTTTACTACGACGTAAACACTATATCCCACGGGTTTCTGCGGGCTCCGGATGGTACACTGACAACGGTTGACGCGGCAGGCGCGGTCTTTGGGACCGTCTGCCTCAGCATCAACCCGGCGGGCGCCGTCGCGGGATTTTACTACGACGCAAACGCTGTTTCGCACGGATTTCTACGGGATTCCAACGGCAAATTCACAACATTCGATGTTCCGGGCGCGGGCACGGGCCCGGTGCAAGGCACGGGTCTGAACACTGTTAGTGTCAACCCGGCGGGGGAAATCACAGGGACCTACGTGGACGCGAGCAATACACTTCACGGCTTCCTGCGAGCCGCCGGCGGCGCCATCACGGCATTTGACCCCGCAGGCTCCGTTTCTACGATTCCTTACAGTATCAACCCGGCGGGAGTGATCACCGGAAGCTATATTGACGCGAGCCATACGTTTCACGGCTTCCTGCGAGCCGTCAGCGGCACCATCAGCCCCATTGACCTTACGGATTCCGTTTCTACGTTCGCCTATAGCATCAACCCGGCGGGAGTGATCACCGGAAGCTACACTGACGCTAGCGGTACGAGTCATGGCTTCCTTGCGAAATAAGGTGCTGCCGGCGACACGGAAGCAGAGTTCACGGGCCACTCTGTACAAGCCGGCGGGCACCCAAACGAGATGTTGCGCACAGATAGCTTGAAGCCGGAATCGGGCTGAGGCGTTGGCATGGGCATCGCTCCTTACATGCGTTTCAGGATTTCGAGCTGGCGCCAGCGGTCGTAGTTGCTCGGGTGCAACCCGGGCGGCGGATCGCGCCATAGCGTGTAGTCGGACTCTACGAGCGCGGCAAGGTCTTCAGGCCGCCAACAGAGCAGGTGCCCGTCGTTGCTTGTGTGAATGGGGAGCACGCAAATGAAACCCGATGTCGTCGCTTGCCTCACGGTCGCACTCGAATCTGAACATCCTTTCCTCCTGGAGATCGGCCAAATCTTTTTAGGACAAAATCGCGATCACACATTTTGCACCAAAATCGTCACAACAATTCCAACCACTTACCGATAAACCACCCCTGCCAGCCGCCATCCATCGGTTCTAATGGGAATAGAGAGTAGGAATCAGCCTTACCGGCTGAACCGGTCGCGGATCACCGTGAACATCAACCGAAAAAAACGAAACGAACCCAAAATGATGCAGAAAACAAAGGGCCCGTCACCGTATCCTGCTGATGAGATACACCGCCCCGCCCGTAAACGAAACCACCAGCCACCAGATCAGGATCCGTTTGATGATCCCCACCGCCGCATCGATCGAACGCAGGCATTCCAGTTCGGATTTCAAGTAGCGCCCGCACTTGCCGCACTTCCGCGCATCGGGCGCGGTTTCCGCCCCGCACCCTGGGCACTCTAGAGTTTCAACCATGGCGGCGACATAATATCACCAAAACGCGGAACAAAACACCGCGCTCAACCGTTAATCCCCTAATAAGGCCCTATGCAATTCTTTTGGCAAGATCTTCGCTACGGCGCCAGGTCGCTATTCAAGAATCCCGGCTTTTGCGCCGTCGCCGTCCTGGCGCTGGCCCTCGGCATCGGACCTAATACCGCCATCTTCACCATGGTCAACGCAGTCCTGCTCAAGCCGCTCCCCATCCCCGAGCCCAACCGCGTGGTCATGATCTGGGGAACGATGCTCAAGTCCGGCTTCGATCAACTGCCCGTCAGCGCCGCCGACTTCCTCGATTGGAAGCGCCAGTCCCACTCCTTCGAAACCATGTCCGCCGCCTTCGCCATTCCCGAATACGGCCTCAACATCAGCGGCATCGGCGATCCGGAACGTGTGCCCGCCGCCCTGGCTTCCCAGGAGTTCCTGCCCGCGCTCGGTATCACGCCCCTGGCCGGCCGCAATTTCCTTCCCGATGAAGATCGTCCCGGCGGCCCGCCCGCCGTGCTCATCAGCAACGCCCTCTGGCAGCGCCGCTTCAGTTCCGACCCTTCCGCCGTAGGCCGCACTCTCACCGTCGACGGCATCCCGCGCACCATTGTCGGCGTCGTCCCCCATCAGCTCGGGGAAATGGTGCCCGCCGACCTGTGGCTGCCCACCGCCATCAATCCCAACAACCCCCCGCGCGAGAATCACAACTACGGCGTCGTGGCGCGGCTCAAGCCCGGCGTCACCCTCGCCCAGGCGCGCGCCGAGATGACCGTCATCGCCCGCCGCCTCGAAGCCGCCTACCCCGCCACCAACGATGGCTGGGGCATCACCATGTTCCCCATGGCCGAGATGTTCACCGGCCGCATTCGTCCCGTGCTCCTGATTTTGTTGGGCGCGGTGGGCCTGCTGCTCCTGATCGCCTGCGCCAACCTCGCCAACTTGCTCCTGGCCCGCGCCGCCACCCGCGAGCGCGAGATCGCCATCCGCGGCGCGCTGGGCGCCGGCCGCCGCCGCATCGTCCGCCAGCTTCTCACCGAAAGCCTCCTGCTGGCCCTCGCCGGCGGCGCACTGGGACTCTTCCTGGCAGTCTGGAGCGTGCGCCTCCTGCGCGGCATCGTCCCCGAGATGTTCCCCATGTTGCGCCACATGGGCGTCGATCTGCCCGTGCTCGCTTTCACCCTCGGTATCTCGCTTCTCACCGGCATGCTCTTCGGACTGGTCCCCGCCTGGCGCTCCTCCCGCACCGACATCAACACCACGCTCAAGGAAGCCGCCGGGCGCTCCGAAAGCGCCGGTGGATCGCAGCGCATCCGCGGCTTCCTGCTGGCCTCCGAGGTTGCCCTGGCGGTGCTGCTCTCGGTCAGCGCTGGTTTGCTGTTGCGCAGTTTCGCGCGCGTCGTGGCCGTCAACCCCAACGTCCGCACCGCCGATGTGCTTACCATGAACCTGAGTCTGCCCGAGGCGAAATACGATACGCCCGTCAAGCGCGCCAATTTCTACAAGAATCTGACCGAGCGCCTGGAAACGCTTCCCGGCGTGCGCTCCGCCGGCGCCGTCCAGTTTCTGCCGCTGCGCGTCTCGCTGCTCTCCTTCCGCGTCGGCGTCAACAGTTTCGAGATCGAGGGCCGCCCGCCCCTCAACCAGTCTCAGCAGCCCCAGGCCGATTACCGCACAGTTACGCCCGGCTACTTCAACACCATGGGCATTGCCCTGCGCCAGGGCCGCCTCTTCGACCAGCATGACGGCCTGGATGCCAGGCGCGTCGTGATCGTCAATGATGCCATGGTGCGCAAGCACTTCCCGCACGAGAATCCACTGGGCCGCCACATCATCATGAGCCGGCCGATGGAAATCGTGGGGGTAGTCGCGGACGCTAAGCTGTACGGCCTCGACGCTCCCGTGGAACCCGCCGTGTACGTTCCCCACATGCAGCAGCCCTATGTATCGGCCATGGCTGTGGCGGTCCACACCGCCGGCGATCCCATGGCCCTTACCGCCGCCGTGCGCCGCGAGATTCAAAAGCTCGATCCCGAGCTTCCTGTCTCCAACGTCCGCACCATGGAGCAGGTGCTCTCCAATTCGCTCACCCTGCGCCGCGTATCCATGCTGATGCTCACCGTCTTCGCCTGCCTCGCGCTCACTCTCGCGACCGTCGGTATCTACGGCCTCACAACTTACTCCGTCAGCCGCCGCACCCACGAAATCGGCTTGCGCGTGGCGCTGGGCGCCAGCCAGTCGCAAATCCTGCGCATGGTCGTGGGACGCGGCCTGCTGACCTCCCTCATCGGCGCGGCTGTCGGCCTGGCCGCCGCCTTTCAGTTGACCCGCGCCTTATCCGGAATGCTCTACGGCGTCACCGCCACTGATTCCATCGTCTTCGCGGGAGTGCCCCTGCTGCTGATCGCCGTCTCCGCCATCGCCAGCTTCCTGCCGGCCCGCAAAGCCACTCAAATCGACCCGCTCATCGCCCTGAGATACGAATAATCACAAACCTGATTCGAGACATCCGGTTCGCCCCGCGCGCCGCCATCGGCGCAGGCCGCTTGCGATTGGTCCGGCAACTTCTCACGGAGAGCCTGCCGCTGGCGGTGGCCGGTGGCGTGCGAGCTGCTGCGCCGTTCCAGGACGCTGTCTGACCGCCCTGCGCTACGAATGACACAGTTGTCGCAAAGTTCCGGATTAGGCTACAATCGTACCAACCGAACAAAAGGCTGGCGTAGCTCAGTTGGTAGAGCATCTGATTTGTAATCAGAGGGTCGGGGGTTCAAATCCCTCCGCCAGCTCCATTAAATCAACAACTTACAGACTAATGGACAAGCGGTTTTGGGCTGGAGGGAGCCACCGAGGGAGCCACCCGGTCGGACTGCGGTAACCGCGGCCCGAGTACCATCTCCATCCTGGAAATGACTTCCCGCTTCGCATCCATGAAGGCGTGGCCGTACAGGTCCGCGGTGAGCCGGATCTGCGAGTGACCGAGGATCTCTTTCACTTCATGCAGCGTGGCGCCCTGCGCGATGAGCAGGCTTGCGGCTGTATGCCTGAGATCGTGGAACCGCTTCCGGTCGATATTGACGGCCTTCAGCATCGCGTGGAAGTGGCGGACTAGGTTGCGCGGCTCAATCGGTGTCCCTACAGTCGAAGTGAACACAAGCCCATGCTCTCGCCACAGGTCCGCCGCGAATGCGCGCTCCTCCGCTTGCTGGTCCCGGTGGGCTATCAAGGCGCGAATGGCGAAGGCCGGCAGAGGTAGAGTGCGGAGACTCTTCTCGGTCTTCGCCCTGCGCTCCAAAAGCATGCCCTTGCCCTTGACACGTTTGGCGGTCTGAGTCACTGTAAGGGTTCCGTGTTCCAGGTCAAGGCCGGCCCACTCCAGCCCGAGCGCTTCACCACGTCTGAGACCCAATGCAAGCGCCACCGAGTAGAGCGCCTCAAGCCGATGTCCTGAGACGGCCGCCAGCAATAACCGCGCCTGTTCCGATGTGAGCGGCTCAATAGTGGAACCGCCCGTCTGTCTCGGAGGTTCCGCAAGCTTGGCGACGTTGCGCGATACCAGCCCGTCCTTCTCCGCCTTGGATAGCGCGCTCCTGACAACAGCGTGGCAATAGCCCACCGTGCGCGCAGACAAGCCGCTCTCAAGCTTGCGCAGCATGAAATCGTTCAGCGCGCCTTGTGTCAATTTCGTGAGCCGCACCATACCAATTTCCGGCTCAATGTACTTTTTCGTGAGCCACGTATAACTAGCGATAGTGGACTCCGCACGGCCCTTCATGCGTAGCGTCCCGATCCACTTCTCCATGAAAGCCCCGAGCGAGTCGCCATCGAGGGGAACCGCGCCGCCGTTCTGTTGTGAATTGAGAGCGGCCGTGAGCTTCTTTTGCACCGCGCCGCGGGTCGTGGCCGTGAACTTCTTACGGACGCGCCTGCGCTTACCGTCTACGACTTCATACCCGAGGGTGAGCGCCGCCACCCATCGGCCGGGCCGCTCCTCAAAAATGGTGCCTTCATTCTGACCGCGCTTTTTCATCTGACCGCGCTTTTTCATTCGCTCTCTCCGTTTCGGTTCTGTTTTGCTTTTTCTCTGAATCGCCGGACTGCGAGCCGCACCGCCGCTTTCCTGCCGCAGTCCGGGCAAAAACTCCGCCTGCTTTCCGCCGGCCGCTTTTTCCTGCTTGAAGGGTAGGGGATGCCACAGCCCGAACAAATCGCCAACCGCTCCACGTTCGCTACTGAGAGCATAAGCTCCATTGCAATGTGGGCGAAAAGATTCGGGTACCAGGGCTTCGATGGCTCCCACGATATCTGATAACTGTTCTCGCGCTCGCTCCACGTCAGGCGAGGGCGGATGTCCGCAGCATCAAGCCACGCCTGTACGCATTGGCTCAGTTCGTTCCGTCCTAGGACCCGTGACGCGCGGGGAGTAGCAAACGCGAGAAAGTTTGCTGCCCATCGCCACCCGAGACGCGCGGACATCCCGTGCGCGAGTATCCAATCGGCCGGGCCTGCGCGCTCTCCGCGATTCAAGTAATCCCGTATCCTCAAGATCGCGTGCGCTTCGCGTGAAAAGATGCGCCATTGTTCAACCGGCTCGTGCAGGGACAGAGAGCACGAGTAGTAATGAGTAGCCGGCAGTCCATGCTCACAGAGCGCCAAGCATCCCCACTTCTGAGCGAAGCGGAGAAATGCCGATTCCTTTTGCTCTGCGAGTCGAAGGAACCGCGCCAGCAGGCCCTTCGGAACCGCTACCCGGCGATACGATAACGGCGACGTTACACGCCAAACGATCAATCCGTCTTTCAGGGCGATGTCGCGGGATTCGGGGACCGTAAGGGATATCCACTTGACCGGTCTCATCGGCTCCGCGTTCCAGGGTTCCATCGTTGCCATGTAATACTTTGTAATCCTATCGCTATTGTGCGCGGGTGTCAAGGGCGGCAAAACTGGGACTGTTTGGAGAAAACATGAAGATTCCACCTGAAAGTATCGCTTTGAACAAACCCCGCCCGGTCTACCTGCGCGTTAGCAGAGTCGCCGCGGTCCTGGACATCTCCCGCACGTCTGTCTATGATCTGGTCCGCCGTGGGGAATTGCAGGCCGTGAAAGTGGGCGCTCGTTTGCGGATTCCCGAGCTTGCACTCGAAGAGATGATAAGTCGCAATGTGCAAAAGTGACAGTCAAAACTAATAGGCGAGTTAGAGGAGTAACATGAAGTATGGACACTTACAAACCATTACGGCAATCAAGCGACGCGAAATCAAAACTAGGTCGTAGAGCAAATGTGAGACCTAGTTCGGCTGCGTCACCTTCAACGCTTCCGCCTTCCGGTCTCGCCGCTTCCGGTCTCGCCGGCCTGCTCGAAGAGCACTATACCGCCGCCGAAATCGCGCGCCAGTTGGGTATGCATCCTACTTCCATCCGCGATCACTTCCGCGGCCTGCCGGGAGTGCTGCGAGTAGGGCGGCCGGGATATGCGTCGTTACGCATTCCGCGGAGTGTCCTGGAGGCGTGGTTGCGCCAGGCCCGAGTTGGCGAGGAGTTGGGCAGCAATGGCGGAGCCGCGCCGATTGTTTCGCCGGCTACCAAGGTCCGCTAAGTAGGTGGGGTTAGTATGTCGGAACTGAAAAGAGCGCCAGGCCGCCTAGGTCCCAAGCGCTCTTGTCAGTTGAAAGGAGCCAACTATCCTACATGGACAAGTCTACAATATCCGCCAACGATCCGCCAGCACGGCCCGGCTATGTGACCCTGCGCGCGTCCCTGCTAGCGCGCCAATCGTCCCTTGAAGCGGCTGGAGCGGCCCGGCAGAATGGCAAGCCATCCGTAGCAACCGCCTGCCCGCCCATGCTGGCCGCCCCGGACCCGCCCGCAACGGAGTCCGCGGCCAAACTGGCCCGACTGGTAAGGACCTTTCGCTCTCTGATCGACTTGCCGGACCCTGGAAGTCTGGAAGTCATGCTAGGAGCTTATGCCGGCAACCGGATGACCGGCTCGCCGGTTTGGCTGTTGTTAGTCGGGCCGCCGTCCGGTGGGAAGGGCGAAGTAATCGCGCCGTTTGAGGGTTTACCCTTCACCCATGAAGCGGACAAGGTTACAGAGGCCGCCTTGCTCTCTGGCACACCGAAGGACGGCAGATCGAGCGATGCGACTGGAGGACTACTACGCGAAGTGGGCGACTTCGGCATTTTTGTGATGAAGGATTTTACAAGCGTATTCACCCAGAACCGGGACGAACGGGGTAAGGCGCTCTCCGCCCTGCGTCACTGCTATGACGGAAAGTACCCGCGGCCGATAGGTGGGGAAGGGGGCAAGACGCTCGTGTGGAAGGGCAAGCTAGGCATTATTGGCGGAGTCACGGAAGCCATTGATATCGAGCATGCGGTGATGGCGAAACTAGGCCCGCGGTTCCTGCTATTCCGGCTCCCGGATGCCGATGAAGTGAAGCAGGCCGAGCAGGCTTACGATACCACCGAAGTGGCGGACGGAATCAGGGCGGACCTGCTCGCGGAAGTAGGCGGGTTTATCCAGTCGTGCGACTTCAACGCGGGCATGGCCGCGCCTTCCGCGGGTGATCGCGATTGGATGGTTGCTTTAAGCACGCTTTCGGTACGTTGCCGCAGTCATGTCGAGCGACACCCGTATACCCGCGAAATCGAGCAGATACCACAGCCCGAAGGACCGGGCCGCATGATGCGCGCCTTGCGCCAGTTATGGGCGGGACTCGCGGTTATCGGTGTCAGTCCGCCGCGCCGCCGGGAGCTTGTCAGGAAGGTTGCCCTGGACTCTATACCTCCGCTCCGCCGGATGGGGCTGGAGTATCTTGCGGCTCCGGGTGTGAGGGAAGCGTCACTGAGCGATATCGCCAAGACGTGCTGTTACGCGCAGCAAACCATCCGGCGCGCTCTCCAGGACTTGGCTTGTCACGGCATAGTGGAAAGCCGGCGGGCTTCCGGCAAGGGTGAGGCGGAGTTCTGGAGCATCGCAGAACGCAGGAAGCCGGTGTGCAAGTTACTCGGTATCAGGCCCGCGGCGGGCGGGCTGAGGGCTGCTCCGTTTACCGTCAATCGCCGCGTTTCCACGGTTGGGGAGCGAGAATGACCCTTTCCCGAAATGTACGGACACTCCCTATCTCTCATTCTCTTATAGAAGAAAAAATAGAGTGTGTGTGTTGTAGGAAGGGACGGACGGGAGGATATGGGGTACCTGTACATTTCGGGAAAGGGAGCAGCCGGAACAAGAAACGAACCGAAAGGCGAAAGTAACAATGTTAACCGGACCTGTCAGCGCTTTAGTTTCCCGTATGTTTTTGGGTCCTTGGAGACCATCCGGCGCGGTCGGAGGTGACAACTTGTCGATGCGTGACAAGCGCGCAGGTCCGAAAACCGCGTCCGTGGCAACGATGAGCGAGGGCGAACAGCAGGCGCGAATAGCGAACGCGAACGATGATGGAGGTATATGACTAAGACAAAGAGCAAGGCCAGCGCCAAGACTGCCACCAAGACCACCACCGGCAAGGCGCGGCGAAAGGCGCGGCGCGTCGAGGCCGGGCCGAACGTAAGCGCCATCGCGCGCCGGGTTCGCCTCTCGCGTCAGACCGTCTACAGGAAATTGCGCGCTGGCAAGACCGTGAAGCAGATCGAATCAGAGGCGGAAGCGTGGCGCAAGCGCAAGGCCGAAGAGCAAGCGTGGCGTCGCCAGCATGTAAACGGAGCGAGTGGCGGCGCGGATGCCAGAGCGGACGGCAACGGCAAGGTCGCCGATATAGAGACCTTTGCATCGGCCCAGCGCCGCCGCGAATCCGCGCAAGCATCGCTTAGGGAACTGGAGTACAAGATCAAAAGCGCCGAGGTCGTCAACCGCGCCGAGGCTATCAAGTGGTTCAGCCACCTGATGCTGCCCTTGGTGAACGCACTACAGCACCTGCCTAGCCAGTTGCGCGACTCACTCGGAGCCATGAATGGGCTGGAGTGCGAGCGGCTGCTAGATTCTCAGTTGCGCGGGCTGCTGAGCGCCGCTGAGAAGTACATGGATGAGTGCGAGCGCCGCGCGGGCCAGCCATTGCACGATGGCGCGTTGAAGTGTGGCGACGACTTCTATGTCGTATGGCGGATAGTGCCAGCGGCCGAATACGAACGGAGTGTACCGGCGACTGAGGAGCAACAACAACATGCCGGAGACTAACGCGCAGGCAAGGCCAATTGACGCTTGGGGCTGGATCGAATGCCAGATCAGCGACTACTTAAGGGACCCTGCGTTCCTGGAGGAGATCGCGCGGGAAAAGGACCCGGCGATGATTGACGCTTTGCTCCGCCTGCGGTACGCCGAAGCGATAGGGCGGATGCTTGACTTGCATGTGGCCGTGTCGCAGATCTTCGCCAGAGTCGCTACTATGCCCCTGCCATCGAACGTCAAGCCGCGTCTCCTGCCGAAGCAACCCAAGCGTTCTGTGATCCCTGCCGCCGTCGTAGAACAACGGATAGAGTTATGGTCCAACTACTTTCTTTTGAAGTTGCAATTCGAGACCCGGCCAGACCGGAAGTACAACCGCCGTCGAGGTGAGCGCCCGCCCTATAGCAAGGAGTTCTTCGCGCAGAAGATGAGGTTGAACCCGGATGAGTTCCGCCGATGGTTCAAGCCGGGTGGTGGTATCGAGAACGATTCCATTCCAGACGGGAACTTCCGCCGCGCCTTACATGCGGAGATCACCCGTCTGTCTCAATTGCGGGACGTGCGGCTATCCCACGGGAGTAAGTAGATTCCCTTTCCGTTCCTCTCTCGACTCGGGTTAGTGTGGTGGCATGAGTAACGCAGAATTGTATGCCGAGGAACACAGGTTAGTCGAAAAGTTCCAGGCGAAGGCGCGGGCGTTGCGGGCGGCAGACCGGAAGCTATCCCACGCGGCCGCTCTGGCTCTGGCGATTCAAAGTTTGCCGAACGCAGCGCGGCGCTATCAAGAAACGCTCTGGGCGATGCAGGCCGCCGGCTTGCGCCAGACGCCCCTGGAGTGAGCCATGCCCGCCGAACTGACACCCGACGAGCGCCGCGCAGTCGGACACACCGCGGCTATGTTCGCGCAGATACTCCGCACGCAGCCCAGCGCCGATAGTGTCGAAGTCATGAGCCGCACGGCGAGCCGCCTGCCATTCGATTATCAATGCTTCCGCGCCTTGATGGCCGCCGGCTACTTCCGCGGCATGTCGATTGAGGATGTGATCCGGGAGCATGGACCAGAAGGCAGGGCCGCATGAAGCAACATCCCGGCGTCATCCCGGGTAAAACCTATCAGGACATGGTGCGGTATGTGGCCAGGAACCCGGAAACATGGAAGGGGCAGTATCAGGGCTTCTATTCACGGCACCGGGCGGACGTTCGGCTGGCAAGCCAGGCCGGGCGAACGGTAACAGTAGACCGCGACCGGGTTACGGTGTGGGACGATGACTCCGATGAGCCGCCCGATGAGTCACCCGGCGCGGCGTGCGAGTGTGAGTGTCGGTCTTGCCTGAGTGGAGACTGTTCGGGTTGCACGAATGCGGAATGCGACTCCGAAGAGTGCGCCGAAGCGGGATGCCCCATGCAAGCCGATTTTGACGATGGTGACAGTGAAGAAACCGAGGAGGAAAGACGTGAGCGTGAAGATATCCAAGATGACCCGGACTGATGCTTTGCCCGCCGACTTGGGAACGGCCCGGCCCGGCTCTGTGCTGCGCGAACTCCCGCTTGACTTAGCGGGCTGCATTGCGAAAGCGCAACCCCTGCTTACCCGGCGCGCCAAGATTCAGACCGCCCTGGAAGCCGCAACCGGCAGTGTGCCCGAACTACTCAACAAGCGCCAGGAGCTACAGTCCGCACTGGTGAGAGTCTCGACGCGCCGCGCACTGGGCGAAGCTACTCCGGCCGATGTGGCGCGCGCACAGGCGGACCTGGACGCGGCGGACACCGAATATCAGACCGCCGCCACAATGCGGAGCGGATTCGCGGCGGAGTTACTAGACCAGCAGCCAGCACTAGCCGCCGCGCGACAGGATTTGTTACAGCACAGGCCCGCCTATGTCGCGGACGTTATCGAGCAATTCACGGCGGAGTACCGGGAGGCCGCCGCGCAATTCGGCCGGCTGATCCTACGCGCCCGTCTCATCGAAACCACCTTGGGAACAAAGATCGGTTTGCCCGCGCCGGAGTCATGTGTCACTGAGCCGCCCGACATCTCGGAGATTCCGGCCGCCGCCATAACCGTGGGGAAGGTCTCAGCCGAACTGGCCGCCGCCATTACAGACTGTGAAAGCCTGCGCCGCGGGCATGAGCGCCGCATGGCCGCCCGTCCGGCATTCTCACCTACGGCCTGTTACCGCTTCATTCGCGGCAGTCAGGCGGGCGGGCATTTTTACCCTGCCGGAGCCTTAACGAGTGCGGAGCAGATCCCGCTTGACCTGCTCGAAAAACTGTACCGGACAAAGGCCGTCACGATGGAGCACGGCGGACCCGGCGGTACGATGGAGCCGCAACGGAGCAAGACGGCATAGCCGATAGGGGGTCTCAATTATGACTTCACGTGGAAACATTCGCACTCTCTACCGCTCGCCGGTCCGCCCGGCACCTGCGCCAACTATGGCGAAGCCCATACCGTCCGCCGCGGCTGGTAGCTTGAGTGCGGACGCGGCAGAGTTCGAGGGCTGGGACGTTGAAGCGAAATACCGGGAACTGGCCCGCCGTCTAGCCCGCGCCCGTGGTGGCCGGCAGATCCGTGCGAGCTTTGCCCCTCCATCTCCAGGGAACCGGCCCGGCCGGGTGACGCCTATAACGCTCGGTGCGCGCCAAGGTGGTGGTGATGGCCGTGGTGGTGGACGCGGCGAAGTCCTCACCACACGGCCGATCTACGGCGATGACTACCGCGATGACGATGACGTGATGACGCTCGACAAGGCCGCGCGGAGTCTGAGTCCCGAGGAGCAGACCGAAGCCAAGCGCAGGTTCGACGAATGGAAACAGCGGAATGAGTTTTAACGAGTTTCGCCGGCTGGACACCGGCGAATGGCGAAACGCGCTTTTCCTTGCCATGGGTGGTGCGTTTGGCTCCTTCACCAAGACGCGCGCCGGTTGGCCGGTTACTCTCCTGGTCTTCCGGCGCGTTTTTGGCAAAGGGTTATCGAGTTTCGCCGTCCCCTTCAGAGCGGCGAAAGCGCGGGAGACTCCCCCGCGTCTTATGTGCCGGTTCAGTTTGGACGACTGGGCCGGCACTTTTTTGCTTGCTAAATAGGACCTAGCGCAGACGCGGGTACAATAATCTGCATGACTCCGCGGACTCCGCGCCGGCCTGTTATTGTCCCTCCATCCGGTTCTAGGGAGCGCAGTCTCCGCGGCGCTCGCTCTACCAAGGCGTTCTGGCTGGAGAAACGATTGCAGACCCGGCAGGCCCTAAAGTCGCCACTGATAGCGGCAGCAAGCCCGCCAGCAGCGCCGCCGCCATGCTCCCGCCCCATCCTACCCGGACTGGCGGAAATGCAGGCGCGGGCGATTCTGCGGGAGGAGCGAGCGGCGGAGGTGCAGCTATTAGCGGAGTGTCGGCTCCTGCTGGGCGATGAGCCGCACCGTCCGCGGGTGTACGTTGCGCTGGGCGGGTTTCATATCGGCGCGCCCCCCTTGGAGAGGAACAGTTGAGCGTATATAATATCTGCGCGTGCCATCAGGTCCCTGGGAGCGAGTTCCCAACCTCCGAGCCTACTATCGGATGTTCGCAGGTCAGGTTTTGGCTGATACCTTCCATTACTTCTGGGGGCAAATCATGACCGGCGCGGCTGCGGGCGTGATTCTCGTGCTCCTCTCACGAACCTACGGCAAGGCGGGTTTTTGGTGGACAATTGGCGTATCCCTTCTCCCGTACGCTTTCATCGTCGCGGTTAGCCTGATCGTGAATGCGATCCGCGCTCCGGTGAAGCTGGACAATAGGCGGCGCGCAGAGATCGCTACGCTTGGGGAGGACAAACGAGCCATGCAGTCGGCCCTGGAAGCCGCGCGGCTCGACGCAGAAAAGCCCCAAATATCGGCACTTGAGAAGGGCAGGCGAGAGCAACTGGCAACGGCATTGCTTAAGTTTACCGAAGATAAAAAAAAGGTGCTCGTCTATCTGCTTCGCAATGGCCCTACTAAGACGCCTTTCCTGGAGCTTCATTGCGGCGTTGCGGCAAACACCATACGCAGCACCATTGCCAAAGGTCACGAAGGCCGGATTATCAGTGTTATTCCGAAGGGACCTCGCTCCATGGTTCGGTTTGAAATCAACGCAGACCTAAGAAAAGCTCTCGAGTTTCATCTTCTGGGCGAGTAGATGTCTTAGTTGCTTCGACGGAGTTAGCGCCGCCCGGCCCGCCGTTCGTTCCGGCCTGCGGTTTTGGCGGGCTTGACATCGTAATCAGATCCGTTTTAGCGTTACCCTCAATGGCTGAATCAGCTCGTTTTCAGATAAGATGCTCGCTTTGCTCCCGTGACGCAAGCCTAAAGAGGTCCGATCCGGCGCTCATTGCGTGTGAGCTTTGCGGCGAGTTCTGGATAACTGCGGGAGTGATTAGCGCATTAGGCGGGGAATCTCACCCATACCTGTCGGCTGCGACGCGCAAGGCATCTGAATCCGGCCATCCGCTTTTCCTGAAGAACGAGAATTGGCAACGGTACGAGGCGGAGCAGCGTTCTATTCGAGTATCCGAGAAATGGGACCATCTACTACGGCTGATCGCGGAGCATACCGAAACGCCGGGATGTTTTTGGAAGATACGACCTACGATCGACTATCCTCTGATCGCCGCAGTGAATGCAACCGAGGTTCAGTACTACCTTGACTATCTGGCCAAAACAAGACTCATGGAGCAGCAAGAGAACGGCGTCAGGCTTACGGTCTTTGGTTGGGAAAGGGTTCAGCCGCCGCCTACGGCTGCCGGCATACCGGGCCGATGCTTTGTCGCGATGGCTTTCCGTCCGACTCTGGATATCGCATTCCGAGATGGCATTAAGGCAGCCGTGGAATCTGACTGCGGGTTTACCGCCATCCGAATGCTTGACCTTGAACACAACGACAAGATTTGTGACCGCATCATCGTGGAACTACGCAAAGCTCAGTTCGTCGTGGCTGACTTCACGTTCCAACGTGGCGGAGTCTATTTCGAGGCCGGTTTTGCTGCGGCACTCGGTAGACCCGTTATCTGGACGTGCAAGGCCTGCCACTTTCACCGCCTGCATTTCGACACGCGCCAATACAATCACATTAAGTGGGACGGTGTCGAAGACCTTCGCAGCCAGCTTGCGGCACGCATCCGCGGGACGATACCCGGTGCGCGGCTTGATGCGCCGGTAAACGTCTCATGAAGCAAAGTCGGCAGTGGAGAAAGGAAAAACAACGCAAACCCAAAGGGAGCCACCGAGGGAGCCACCAGCTTGAACACACCCGACATTCTCGACATTGACCCGCCCGCAAGTTATTGATTCTTTTACAAGCCGAACACCCCCGTACCCGGCTCGCTCAAATTTGTAATCAGAGGGTCGGGGGTTCAAATCCCTCCGCCAGCTCCATGTTCCGGAGAGTACGCCAACGGCGCGTACTCAGCGGGCCATTATGGCGGAATGGCGACCGGCCGGCTTCAAAAGTCAGGGCCAGGATCGGGCGCGAAAAGTCTAATGCGGCCGCCCTTGCTACGGAACCACCTTATACGCGACGCCCGAATCATAGGCGCCTCCCAGGGCGGTTGTCCCGTAGATGTTTCCCGCCGCGTCAATCGTGGGACCCGCCAGCGGCCTCGATCCATCCGCTCCGCCCCTGAAACTATGCAGCACGGTCAGATTGCCGGCTGTATCTAACTTGAACACTTCGCCGTCGCCCGACAAGCGCCCGAGCGCCGCGCCATAAAGACTGCCGGCGGAGTCGCTCGCTACGCCCTGGCAGTCCGGTCCGTCCGCGCCGCCGAAAGTAAAGAGGGTAGAAAAGGTCGCGTTGGGGCCAGCCAGCTTGAATATCGTTCCATTCCCGGTGCGCCCGCCCGAGCTGGTGCACCCGTACAGATTACCCGCGGAGTCAGAGACTACACCGGCTGTTGGGAGACCTCCGTCATTTCCGCCGCTGAACTCGTGCAAGAGGTTGTACTGCCCGGCGTTCGTCAACTGAAATACGACGCCCGCATCGCTGGAACCGCCGTACTCCGTGGCTCCGTACACATTGCCGGCAGAGTCGCGAAAGAGCCCCCCGGAGGGTCTGTCGCCATTCGAGCCGCCCGTGAAGGCGTACAACACAGTCTCATTGCCCGAGGTATCCACTTTGAAAATGACGCCCAAGTCGTTGCTGTCAGGGGACGTGGTTCCGTACAGATTGCCGGCGGAATCGCGGATTACACCTCCCACGGGGCCTCCGCCATCAGCGCCGCCCGTAAAGTTGTACAGCACTTTTTCATGCAAGGTCGAATCCAGCTTATAAACCAGTCCCCATCCGTGGCTGCCGCCGGAGGAGGCTGTCCCGTAGATGTTGCCGGACGAGTCCAAGGTGAGAAAGCCGGAGGGACTTCCTCCATCGGCGCCGCCGGTAAACGAATGCAGCAGCTTCAGCACTCCGGCGGCCGTGATCTCGTAGACCGCGCCTTGGTTATCAAGACCGCCGCCTGATGAAACCCCGTACAGATTGCCGCCGGAATCCAGAACCGCCCCGCTGTCCGGCTCGCTTCCGTCAGCGGGACCCGGGAAACTGGCCACCGTGGATTCCTGGCCTGCTGCGGATAACGTAAAGATCAGGCCGTTGCCGACATTGTTGCTGCTGTACGTCCGGCCGCCTGTAAATGTCGCGCCGTAAAGCGCGCCAGTCGAGTCGATCACCAGTCCCTCAGGGCCGCTGCCGTTGATGGCGCCCGAAAAACTGTACAGCGTTGTGAAATTACCGGACGTATCAATTCTGAAGACGGTGCCGAATCCTGCCGAGTTGCCGCCCGCGGTGGTCCCGTACACATTCCCGGCCGCATCCAGAATCACGGCTTGCGGTGCGCTCTCAGCGTTGCCGCTGAACCGATGCAGCGTCGTGAAGTGGCCCGAGGCGTCCAGTTTGAAGACGGTGCCAAGAGTCAAAAGAACATACGTGTCCCCGTACAGGTTTCCGGCCGAATCGCGAACCAGCGCTCCGTTCGGATTACCTCCATCGGCTTTGCCGGTGAATGCGTACAAAACGGTCTCTTTGCCGCTGGGATCCAATTTGAAGATCACACCAAATCCGGGCGCGCCGCAATAGGTGGTTGTGCCGTACAGGTTGCCGGCGGGATCCATGACCAGGGCCCCGCTGGGGTCGCAGCCGCCCTTGCCAGACGTGAACGTGTGCAGCACAGTTTCGTTACCGCTGGTATCGACTTTAAACACCACCCCCAGGTTTTCCGCTCCTCCGTACACGGTCGTGCCGTAGAGGTTGCCGGCCGTGTCGAGGACCAAACTCGAATTTGGGTTCCCGCCGTCGCTGCCGCCTGTAAAACTCCATAACACGGTCTCGAGACCGGTGGGGTCGAGTTTGAACACCACGCCCTTACCTAAGCTGCCACCCAGAAACGTGGTGCCGTAAAGGTTGCCGGATGCGTCGGAAATCACTCCGGCAAACGGTTCGCTCCCGTCCGCTCCGCCGGTGAAGCTATGGAGTGTCTGGATAGCCCCGGCGGGCGAGACCCGGTAAATGGCCCCGTTTCCGTACCGGCCGCCGCTCTCCGTAGCCCCATACAGCGTTCCCTGCGCGTCCCGAATCAGCGCTCCAATAGGTTGTGCGCCCTTTGGCATCGACGCAGAAAAATTGTGCAGCACGGTTTCCACTGGCTGCGCCAGGGCGGTGGTCATCGTTCCTAATGCCAAGAGCGTGCCCATTATGCCGGACTTCCGCCAAATCAAGCTGCGAAACATTCGTGACATGATTCCGCCTCCCACAGGAACCCGTTTCTTTCCGTGAAAATGATCACTGCGTCTTACGGCGTTTCTATACCCAGGGTAATTGTCCGGTTCCCGAACTGCGCTAGCAGCTTGTAAATACTTTGTTAACTTACCAATCCGTTCGCCGCCTGGAAACTCGATTCGTTTGTGGGATACTGTTCTCCTATGCGTCGACTTCTGGGGTTCCTACTCGTGACTGCTGGCCTGTGCTACAGCGCCGAGGCGCCCCTGGCTGTGCACCTCCATGCGAATCTCCCCTCGCCACAGGCGGTGGGAACGCCCATCGGCCTCCTGCCGGCTGTCGAAAACTCAGGGAAAGGGATGCTCGTTTTCCGGTACTCGGTGAGCGTTAATGGCGGACCTTTCCGGGTGGTCCGCGACTTCAGTCAGCAGCCCCTGTTTTCCTGGGCGCCGGAACTGGCTGAGCAAACCGCGACGTTACGCGTGACCGCTCGCAACAACGAAACGAAGGCGACGGCACAGGCCGACCTGCCGTTCCGGATTGTATCGCGCGCCACAGGGGCGGCGCCCGTCGTTACTCCCACCTCCCACCCCCTGGTGGCCCTGTTCAGCGCGCCGCCCTGTGCCGCGGGAACTCAGTTTAGGGTGGCTTTCGCCGCCGCGGGTGAAGAGTTGCTCAGCCGCACACCTGCGCAGCCCTGCGGCGGTTCCATCAGCAGCAACGTGTACATCGCCGGGATGCGCGCCGAAACCGAATACCGGATGCGTGAGGAATTGATCACCGGCGGCAGCGCGAAAGGCGGCGACTGGCTGTCCTTTCATACCGGCATTCTCGACGGATTAAACCCCGTCACAGTGGCCGTGCCGCGGGCGGACGGGGCTTCCGCTTCCGAACCCGTATTGATTTACTCCTCCCTGTCGTTTTTCGGCCTGACTCGGCCGATGGCCACCGACGTCAGCGGAAGGTTGCTCTGGTACCTGCGCTCTCCCGACGCTGGTCCGGCTGAGCTCAACCGCGTCCTGCCCGGCGGCCGGTTCCTGGTGGTGGCCGATGGAGTGAATTCGGTCAACAGCACCCGCGAGGGGCAACTGCTGCGCGAAGTGGATCTGGCCGGGAACATTGTCCGAGAGACCAACGTGGGCGCCGTGGCCGAACAGTTGGCCTCCCACGGCATCCACTCCGATTGCAAGCCGGGCGGCAAGGAGTGTCTCTCCGGCTTTCACCACGAATCGATTCGCCTCCCAAACGGCCATACGCTTGCCATTGCCGGACTGGAACGTATGATGCCCAAGGGTACTCAGGGATCCAAGCAACCTGTGGACGTCCTCGGTGATCTGGTGATCGACCTCGACCAGGACTTTCAGGTTGCCGGGGCCTGGAACGAGTTCGACCATCTCGACCTGAAACGCAAGTCATTGACCGACGCCAAATGCAAGACCGGGGAAGGCGGCTGTCCCGCGGTTTTGCTGGCTCCCCAAGCAAATGGGTGGACCCACAGCAATGCGCTGGAGTACATCCCGTCCAGCGGGGACTTCCTCGTTTCGATACCCGAACAAGACTGGGTTTTGAAAGTGGACTGGAAAGACGGAAAGGGCAGCGGCAAGGTTCTGTGGCGCCTCGGCAAGGACGGCGACTTCAAGGTGGCGTCCGGCGATCAAAGTTCCTGGTTCTCCTACGCGCACGATGTGGGCTACGAGCGTAACGGCTCAGGCCGGCTGACGATCATGAATAACAACGGAGATCCGAAGGCGGGCAACCGGGCCCAGATTTGGAAGCTCGACGAAGAGCGGCACATCGCCACGCTCCTGTATAACGCCGAACTGGGAGTTCACGTCAGGTGCTGCGGGTCGATGCAGCTTCTCAAGAACGGCAATTATAGCGCTCAATCGGGTTGGGTACTACCGCTTTATGGCCGCACCGCGGAAATTGACAAGGACGGCAAGACTGTCTTCGCGATCGATGTCGAGGGCGCTATCGTTTACCGTAGCTTCCGCGTGGACGACATGTATTCCGCGCCGCCAAGATAAGTATCGGAGATTACCGCCGCCTCCGCCAAGAACAAGCGCAACACGTAAGCAGCCTGCGCGGCAGTTAACGCGCAGCGCTTGCATGAGAACGCTCGACGCCGGGCCGGGCCGGCCGCAGCGCCCACCGATGGGCTCCATCGGCTATGGCAAAATGAAGGGAAGGAGCGCCGCGTTCTTCCGGGGAGCATGCATGCCAGAGCCGGTCCAATTACTCCGACGCGCGCTACCGCTCGTGAGTGCGGCCGTAGTCATCGCCGTTCTCTACGACGCATGGGTCTTCTACTCACGGTGGAGCAGCGCCCGGCAAGCGGAGCAGGCGCGCCAGGACGAGGAGAGGCGGCGGGCCGGAACCATCGAACTGCCGGGGGGAACCAATTTCCGGATTATCAATTTCTACGCCGTCCCGCAGGTAATCCGGCGCGGGGGGCAAGCCCGGATCTGCTTCGGGGTTTACGGCGCCAAGAGTGTGCTGTTGGAGCCTCCGGTAGAGGCGTTGCGCCCGGCAATCACCGATTGTTTCGAAGTGGCGCCGCGCAAAGACACGGAATACAAACTGATCGCGGAGGACGGTGCAGGGCACACGGCGACCGCGAGACTGGCGATAAAGGTGGCGCCGTGAGGGGCGTACTTCGATGCGGAAGAGGCGCTCAGCGTCGCGCGATACAGATCCGGCTCAACGGACCGGCCACGAGAAGCGCGCGGGGTCTGCGCACACGTCTTGATCTGCGAGAGGGCACACTTTGTAGCCCATGGCGGTGAGGCCCTCCCAACTGAATCCACGGAGGCCGGACCGGCATCAACAAGAGGAAGAATTTTGCAGTAAGTCCACCGACGAGGAGGAAAGCATGTACGTGATTACTGGGGCCACCGGGAACACTGGAAGCGTGGTAGCAGAGAGGTTACTGGCGGAGGGAAAGAAGGTGCGTGTGGTGGGACGCGACCCGAAGCGGCTGGAACGATTCATGCAGAACGGTGCGGAATCGTTCATTGCTGATGCGATCGATGCGGGCGGGCTTACGGAAGCGTTCACTGGCGCAACGGCCGTGTACGCGATGATCCCTCCTAACATTGCTTCCCGGGACGTTCGCGCCTACGAAGAGAGCGTGAGCGATGCCTTGCGCTCCGCTATCGAGAAGAGCGGGATAAAGTATGCCGTCGTTCTGAGCAGTGTCGGAGCAGACAAATCACATGGAACGGGTCCCGTCGCCGGGCTGTACAGTCTTGAAAAGAAACTAGAAGGAACTCCCGGGTTAAATGCCATCTTCCTACGAGCCGGCTACTTCATGGAAAACCTTCTGCCCCAGGCCGGCGTGATCAGGTCCATTGGAAGCATGGCCGGCCCAGTCAAAGAGGACTTGCCCTTGCCAATGATCGCAACGCGCGATATCGGCGCCTCCGCAGCCGAAGCCCTGTTGAAATTGGATTTCGCCGGAAAAAGTACGCACGAACTGCTGGGGCCTCGCGATGTCACTTACGCCGAAGTTGCGAAGATCGTGGGCGCGGCGATTGGCAAAGCTGACCTTGCGTATAGCCACGTGCCTGCGGCGCAGTTGAAGCCTGTGCTGATGCAGATGGGGATGTCGTCCAACATGGCAGACCTGTTGCTGGAGATGGCTGATGCGCTCAATTCGGGCCACATGAAGAAGCTTGAACCGCGCTCTGCGGCGAATACGACTCCGACCACTTTGGAGACTTTCGTAGCCGAAATCTTCTTGCCGGCGTATCGAGGAAAAGCATCCCGGGCATAGGCAGGGCGCCGGCGAATGGCGGCGGCTACAGCTCGTTGTGCACCCCGTGCGCCGCGCGGCGGATGGCCGGCACGTTGCGACGCGACGCTGTTCGAGATCAGCGTCTTCATTCGCCGCGGGCGCATGCTCCTCGACGCGATGACCCTTTACACCTGCCACTCGACGGAGCCATCGTTAGCGCAACTACCTCGGGTAGGCGCGCGGATGTGGCCACGAATCATCTGCCCGTCGCTGAAGCGGCCACGCGCGGCCTGGCGCAAGACGCTCGCCGCGTCGCTGTAGCAGCAGCAGGGCAATCCACCGCGACCACCGTGTCCTTGGATTCGCGACGCGCCACGGCATGGCTAAGGGCGGTCGCACCGCACGACGTTACGGCGCCCGGCCAGGCCGGCCGCCTTGCCCGCCGATGGGTACCGCAGAGGCCTTGTGGTGATCGGCGGCATCGCCGTGCAATTTGCGTCCTGCTCTACTGTTTTTCAGCCTGTTGGATGGAGGTGAAATGCTCTGCGACGACGCGCCACTGGCCCTGCTTTTTTACCGCCCCCCAGGTGCTTTTGGCCCTTAACCCCTCACCGAACCGGTCGACCACGACAGCAGGTGTCGCCATGGATGCGAACGAAGTCGTGCACAACTCCAAAAGGAGGAATCGGATGACTGAGTATCTTCTCGATGAACTCCTTCCGGCCAACGGTCTTGCCGGACGAGGAGGTCACCACCGCGCGCAAGACCCTTCGGCGATGGGCACCGCGTAGCGGCGGCGTTGGTGTCGCAGCGCGGGTTGTAAATTGAGGCGGCGCGCCTGCGATTTCGTGACGCCCCACCGCCCGCCCACACGCGGTGGCACTGCAGACACTCGGCGCCGGACCAGGCCGGCCGCCTCGCCCGCCGAGGCGGCGTGTCGGGACCGCTTCCGCAGAAGATGGCAGGTACGTTTGCGGACTCCGTTTCCGGCGGGTTAGTGTCCAGTGCCCGACAACGGCACCGTCTGCGTGCCCGGTTGCGCATTGTCCGTGACGGTCAACGCGGCCGAGTACGAAACCTTGGCGACGGGCTTGAACGTGACATTGATCGTGCAACTGCTGCTGGCCGTGAGCGAACTCCCGCAAGTCGAGCTGGGCCAAAGCGTGAATTCCGCCGCATTCGTGCCTGTCACTGTCATGCCGGTAAGTGATAGCGCCGTGGCGCCCGTATTCTTGAGTGTCACGGTTTTAGTCACGCTGGTGTTCACTGTCTGATTCCCGAAACTGAGGCTGGTGGGATTGAAGCTGACCTGCGGATCGATCACTGTCGCGGTCAGCATGACCGTCTGCGGATTACCTGGCGCATTGTCCATAATGCCCAAGGTCGCCGTTTGCGGCGTGTAGAACGGACCCGCCACAAAGGTAATCGAAATCGTGCAATGACTTCCCGCCGCCAACGACGCCGGGCACTCATTGGCTGCCACAAATTCCGCGGAATTCCCCCCTTGCACGATCGAAAGGAACGGGCTGGTGATGCTTATTGCGGTCGTGCCGGTGTTGGTCAGCGTGATGTTCTTGGTCGTGAGACTTCCCAGATACACCGTACCGAAGGCGATACTGGACGGAGCCACGGTGAGCGCGGAGATGAAGTTTGCGGTCACGCTCTCCGGCCCGCTCATGGTGACCGTAGTCGAGGCGCTGATGGGGTTGGCTACCGGGCCGGTCCAATTAGAGAAAACGTACCCAGCGCTGGGAGTGGCCTTAAGAGCCACCACGGCGTTTGCGTTCTGATTACCGGTCGCCGGTGAGACGGTGCCTCCGGTGGGCGGATTCGCCGCGGTAGTGAGCAGGTATTGCGCCGGGCCGGTGGAGACCACCAGAGCGACGGCGCTGCCGCCATTGACCAGCGTCCCCGCTGCCGGGCTCTCGCCGATCACACTGCCGGAAGGCACGGTGGTGCTGGATGCGGTGGTTACCGTCCCCAACACCAGACCCGCGGCAGTGATAGCGGAGGTGGCCGCCGCTTGCGTCTGCCCCACCACGTTAGGCACAGCCACGCCCGTGGAAATCACCAAACTGACCGCGGATCCTCCGTTGACTGCTGTCCCGGCCGTCGGATTTTCGCTGATCACGCTGCCGATGGGCACCGTTCTGCTGGAGGCGCTGCTGGTCGTAACGGTCAGCCCCGCGCCGGTGATGGCCGATGTTGCCGACGCTTGCGTCTGCCCCACCACGTTAGGCACAGCCACGCCCGTGGAAATGACCAAATTGACCGCGGATCCACCGCTGACTGCCGTGCCCGCCGTCGGACTCTCGCTGATCACGCTGCCGATCGGCACTGTGGTGCTGGGTGCGCTTGTGACCGTTCCCAGCACTAGCCCCGCACTGGTGATGGCCGATGTTGCCGCCGCTTGCGTCTGCCCCACCACGTTAGGCACAGCCACGCCCGTGGAAATCACCAAATTGACCGCGGATCCTCCGTTGACTGCCGTCCCCGCTGCCGGGCTTTCGCTGATCACGCTCCCAATGGGCACCGTACTGCTGGAAGCGCTGCTGGTCGTAACGGTCAGCCCCGCAGCGGTGATGGCCGATGTGGCCGCCGCTTGCGCCTGACCCACCACGTTAGGCACAGACACGCCCGTGGAAATGACCAAATTGACCGCGGATCC
>Ga0070731_10001355_pt1 | contig 25550 bp, 26 predicted proteins | sample Coa_R1_2_FD_66448 | JGI IMG/M metagenome (GOLD analysis project Ga0070731, IMG submission 66448) | Surface soil microbial communities from Centralia Pennsylvania, which are recovering from an underground coalmine fire - Coalmine... | ecosystem: Environmental > Terrestrial > Soil > Unclassified ... | reverse complement strand
CTCGTGACGCATGTCCCGCGGCCCGCGGGGTCGGATGCCGCGCTCGAACCAAAGCCTGCCGGTGCGCCCGACCTGACCCACGCGGGTCTCATCCTGGAACCAGATTTCGAGGCGCTTGCCCGGTGCCTTGCGGCAGGCGATGCGCTTCACCCGTGCCCGGAACTTTTTTTGAATGTCCGCTGGGCGCGCGGGTCCGCCTTGGGGTGGACCGGGCGCGTCTTCTGGTACGACAGGTTCATGTCCTGCATGATCCGGTAGGTGCGCGAGATCGAATACCGCACGCCGGTCCGCTCCTCGATGAGCCGAGCCACGTCGACAATCCGGTAAACTGGCTGACCCTTCCCGGCCTCGGCTGCGGCGCTCAGGATCTTCGCCTTCACCGCCGCCAGCTCTCGCGGCCGGTCCGGGCCCCAGCGGTCCCGCAGACCCGCGAGCCCAGCTTCGTTGTAGCGGACGACCCAGTCCCGAAGTGCCTGCCGGTCCATCCCGGCAAGCCGCGCCGAAAGCTCACGGCTCATCCCGTCCAGCGCGTTCGCGATTGCCATCATCCGACGCGCCACCCGCGGGTTCTTCTCTCGCTTGGCATGCTGCCGAAGCACCGCCGCGCTCAAATCTTCCCGAATCTCCAGGCCCGGCATGGTCCGCCCTCCAAAACCATGCCAGCCTATGAATCACCATTTCCAATCCGAGGGAACCCCCCTTCGCGAGTCAGACCTTCAAGGAAGCGGTATTATATGGATCGACGCCTGATACGGTCGCTTCGTGGGATTATCAGATCGAGCGCTGCCTGCGTTATGTCCTTAGGACATAACGCAGGCAGCGCTGGAGTTCAAGCTTCTTCGCGGAGTGGTGCCTGACGAACACCCTTGACACGATGAGGTTGCGCGGAGGAATAATCTCGACTGCCGCCTACATTACGTCCTCAGGACGTAATGTAGGCGGCAGTCGATGTCAAGGTCCCAGAATGGTGCAAAAGCTAACCCCTCTCGATCAGCGGCTCTCGGCCCGGCGCACACGGCTCGCCGACGCGGTAGTGGCGCGACTCGAAGCGGAGCGTCTCGCGGCCGTCACGGCCTATACCGTCTTTCTGGCCCTACGGGCAGTGCTCCGTGATGATGACCGCCCGAGGCTATATCTTCGGAGCGGCAATCAGCCCGTTCCCTACCTTTCCCGAGTCATTGCCAACCTGGTCGACACAGGTGGACTTCTCAGGGATCGGGATTACACCCGCGGCGTATATCGCGTGTCGTCGCTGGGCGAAGTGTCGGCGGAGGAAGTCTGCGCCCTCGTTAACCCCTTGGGATACGTCTCACATCTCTCGGCCATGCAACGTTGGGGGATCACTGATCGGAGACCCGAAGCGCTTCACCTGACGATGCCGTCGGCTGCGGTAGCCCGAAGCTTGGTTCAGGACAGGATGGCGCTCGATTATGGACGGCGATTCGACGAGATCCCCGCGGACGAGGCGGTGAAGCTGGTTCTAATCGACCACCCTCCAATCGTCCGGGGGCGCAATCTCGCAATCGGACACACCAAGCACCCGGGACAATGGGTCCAGATATCGGGGGAGCATGTTCGGCTCGCGACGATCGGCCAGACCTTTCTCGACATGATCGAGACACCGCAGCAATGCGGCGGGATGGCCCATGTCGTCGAGGCGTGGCGGCAGCGTGCCCCAGATTTCTTGTCAGATATCGTCGCCGCCATCGAGTCGCACGGTACGCCGATCGCGAAGGTGCGGGGCGGCTATCTCCTCGATGAAATGCTGGGACTCGGCGAAGATTTGCGGATACAGGGGTGGCAGCGGTTTGCGCAGCGCGGTGGCTCCCGTGTCCTCGATCCCGCCAAGGATTTCAGCCCGGAACACTCGACGAAGTGGATGCTCTCGCTGAATGTCTGATGACGACCCGAGAATCGTCGATATCAGGTCCTGGATCGATCGCGCGCGCCGCGATCCGCTCGCTTACACAGAGCGGCAAGCGACGGAAGTCGTCCTCGCCGCAGTGAGCAGCGTTCCCGGATACGGTAGCCGGATCTATTTGAAGGGCGGGGTTCTAATGGCCGTCGTCTATCAAAGCCCGCGGAGCACGGCCGATCTCGATTTTACGACTGATCTGGACGCATCGTCGGACCTACCGGCCACGCTCCGAGCGGCATTGGACAAGGTTCTGCCCGCGACGGCGGCTCGGCTCGGTTATCCCGATTTGGTGATGCGGGTGCAAAGCGTGAAGGAGCGCCCTCGGCGATTCGGGACCCCTGACACATCCTTTCCGGCCTTGGATGTAAATATCTCCTACGCCAAGCGTGGGACCCGGGAGGAAGATCACTTGGCACGCGGCCAGGCTCCCCGCGTCGTGCATATGGAAATAAGCTTCAACGAACCCATTCACGCCGTAGAGCTGCTACGCCTCGGGACCGGCGGCGCTTCGCTCGGAGCCTACGCGCTGACCGACCTGATCGCCGAAAAGCTTCGTGCGCTCCTTCAGCAGGTAATCCGCAACCGCTATCGGCGCCAGGATGTTTATGACATCGCGCATCTGGCCGATCGATTTCCACTGGACGATCAGGAGCGGGCCGAGATCCTGACGTCCTTTCTCGACAAGTGCGCCGCGCGGGGTATCAAGCCGGCCGTCGACTCGATGAGTGATCCGGGAGTGATCGAGCGGGCGCGGTCGGAATGGGATACGATGCGCCAGGAAGTGGGTGCGTTGCCGGATTTCGATGAGTGTTTCGCCAAGGTGGATACGCTCTACCGCTCGTTGCCCTGGCATTGACGCTGTTCAGTGCAGTGAACAGCACCCAGGCCCGCCGGCGCCTCGGTGTATGTGGGCACTACGTGAAGTCGTGCATCCTCATAGAACATCCGGGCCGGCAAGACATCGGCGGAACGGTCACCGAATTGAATTCGATAGGTTAATCCATCTGTCGGAACAATATGGACGAGGGTGTCCAGCACCTATAGAACGGCGCTGAGAATCTTCATGGACTTGCAAACATGCCGGACGAGAACGAAAACATTATGAGCGATGCAGCGGTCGCGATGGACTTGACCGCACATATCGTGGGTGCTTATGTTGCCAACAACTCTCTATCGGCGAGCGCACTGCCGGAGCTGATTCGGTCGGTGCATAGTGCGCTGTCGGGTCTTCGTGTGGCCCCGGCCACGGAGCCTGTCGCAACGCAGCTTCCTGCGGTGCCGGTGCGGAAGTCGGTGCATCCCGATTACATCGTCTGCCTCGAGGATGGGAAGAAGCTGAAGATGCTGAAGCGGCATCTGATGACGGCGTACGGCATGACACCCGATCAGTACCGGGCAAAGTGGAAGCTGCCCGACAGCTACCCGATGGTGGCGCCGAACTACGCATCGCAGCGCTCGACTCTGGCGAAAGCGATTGGCCTCGGTCGGAGGCGATCCGAGCCCGTGGCTCCGCCGACGGCTGAGGCCCCGAAGCCGGCGCGCCGAAGAAGGATGGCCGCGACCGCCGCCTGACTTGCGACTAGGCGTGGCCGGCGATCAGGTTCGTTTGCTTGCGGGCAGAGTGTCGAAATGCCCGGCTCAGTTGTCGGTGGTCCGCTGATCGGCGTGGCCGGTTCCCGGCCCGGAGTTCACGGACCCGGCACCTGCGCCCGACCTCATTCATCCGCGAGTGCCGCTTTCAGTTGCCTTAGCTGTTCCGCGTTGTCGACGGGGCTGTGGAGCAGGACGGCGGACCATATGAAGCGTGCCATTCGATCCGACAGCACCCAATTGAGCGGGACGGGTTCACCATCATTGGCTGGAAGGTAGAAATGTATGAAGCGCAGCTTACGCACCTGGCAGAGATCGTGCGCCAGGCGTAACAGCGCGGCCGAATGCCCTCCACGCACATGATAGAGGCCGATGAGCGGGGCGAGGATCTGCCAGGCGCTCCGGTGGTCGGCGATGAACGGAGCATCGGAGGCAGTGTCACAGGTCATCACATCGGGCGTGGAAATGTCGGACTCGCCGTCGCCCGTAGCCTCGACGATGATGGGTTCGACCGGACGGCCGTCCGGGGCTTGGCTCGTGAGCCAGGCCGCGAGTTCGAGTGCCGTCTCGAGACCTTCATTTTCGAAATAGCCACCGTCGACGAGCGATCCGACCCGGGCACCGGTGTCGGCTTGGAGCATTTCTCCGAACGGCTCCAGATAGGGAAAGCGTGCGGTATTGTTGATCGCCGTGGTGATCGAGACGTCGGCCCGCATCAATGAATGGAAGTCGCGTGCGCCCCTAAAGGGCCAGGGCCGACTTCCGTCGTCGTTCGTGGGTGCGAGAATCGGCGAGGTGATGATCCGGTTGCCAGTGGGCGCATCGGTACCGTTGGCAAACCAGAGCGGCATACCGGGACGATAGCTGGCACTACCGGTGTAGAAGAGGGAAAGGAAAGGTTCGTCCCATAGCGGCCGATGGCCCGGGCTCGCCGATGAGGCGGCCCAGAGATCGGCGAAGCCTGATTCGATCGCCTCGGCGCTGTCGCCGCCATTGGGGCGGCGTTTGGCCAGCAGTCGGAATCGATCGGCGAATGGCTCGAAGGCGGTACGCGGAATATCGTCGAGCAGCCAGCCGCCGAGGAGCGGGCCGAGCGCGTCTCCTGCTAACGGAACCGGTCCCGACGCCGGTGGCCGGAGCATCTCGAGACCATCGGTCCGGCAGGGCACATCCCGCTGGCTGAGGAGACTCATGGCACCGGCGGTTCCGAGAGAGCCACCAGATACGCTGCTGACGGCGAAGAGCTTCCCTCCCTTGTCGGTCTGAGCTCGGAGCACCTGGTCCAGGACGGCGAGCCCCCACAACCCCGCGCGGGTCGCGCCTCCGGAAACGGCAACGACGACGGGTCGGATCGATCCCTTGCCGGGTGCACATACCCGCATCCAGTCGACGAAGATCTCGTCGAGCGGCCGGGCGGCGATGCGCGGCCCGTCGATGATTTTGACGGTGTGCACGGGAAACACGTTGGGGACGAAAACGAACACGTAAATGAGAATGAACGCCAGGGTAGGTGGCCGCCGCAGGCCGATCACGCGCTGCCCGCGTCCGAAACTCAGGGTAAGCCCGTCCAACACGAAGGTGGCGGCAATGAGCGGCCCGATCATCAAGCCGAGCAGCAGGACGGCGATCCCGGGCCCGGGGAATACCGCCGCGAAGGTGTTTGGGAGGCGCAGCCCGGGGACGAAAGCCTCGATCGAGCCGAAGGCGAGCGGCACCAACCCGAGGACCAGCAATATGGAGGACGGCACGATACCGTAAGGCGCGTGGCGAAGAAGGGCGCAGAAACGTAGGCAGGCGTCGCGGCGACACCAGTTGAGGAAGTCGCCCCGTGGCGGCGGCGGCGCACCGCCGAGCGCATGGCGAGGCCGGCGAACGGTGAGGAGCAGGGCGAGAGCACCCAGCGGGAGGGCGCCGACGGCCGAACCGGCACTCCTGCCCTCGTAAGCCATCGTGGCACCACCGAGGAAGGCGGCGACGAGGGTGAGGCGAGGGAGCCATACGAAGGCGGTCCAATCGAAGTGTGAAGCGCTGGGTGCCGTGCGGACATCGTCATCGATGTCGAACCGTGCGGCTAGGACAGCTCTCGACCAGAACCAGGCCGAGATGCCGAGAACGGCGAGGGCGATCTGGAAGCTAACCGCCGCCCCGAGACGGTCGACATCGAGGAACTCGAGCATGTCGCGCGCCTGAGGTGAAACGATCAGAGCGAGTTCGCCGACCACGAGCACGGCCACGGCGGCCCGGCAGGTCCGCAGCATCGATCCCCAAGAATATCGAAACCCGTTATGGTTGGCGTTCATGGGATCACGCGAAAACGAGAGTTGGGTCCGTCGATCTATCACGATAGAGGAGACCACGCAGCATTTCTCAACTCATCGAGACAGTCGGATGGGTTTTGAAAGTTGTGAGGAGAACTCTCGTCACAGCCAGCAATTCGGCCTCGGAAAGCTTGCGCCGATGCGGGAATAAGATCGATAAAACTCTGGTGTGGACTCGCATCGCGGGGGAGCGAGATCATGGCAGCGGAGACGCCAGAGACACTCACCGGAACACCACCTCGGTCGAAATGGGCGAGAGCAGCCTGCGCGACCTATTCGGCGCTGCTATGCGCCAGAAAGGCGGTCGGCGAAGTCTGGAGGTTCGCGGCGCGAATCGGCGACCGACTGACCCCCATCGCGATCGCCCTGGGGAAAGCGGCCGGTGTGGTTCTCGTCACGCTCTTCATCGTGACGGTGCTCGAGGACGCGTTCGGGTACACGTATCAAATCGAGATGATCTCCGTCCCGGAGGAGTTCGCGAAGAGCATCGGTGACAAAGAGGCGATCACCTATCTGCTGCAGGCCGAGATCAGCAAGCTGGCGGCGAAGGCATCGGCGAGCCAGTCCATCCGGGCCAGCGCGAACGATGCGAGCGAGCCGGCGATCATGGTCGTGGGAACCGATCTCCCCATTCATTACGCTGCGAACCTTTTGAGGAGCACCTTCGGGACCACTTACGCTCGGATTTCCGGCTCCCTCGTCGTGTCGCCGGAGGCGGCGCTGCGGCAGGATCCGTCCGAACAAGTATCGTCGTCTGGCGCAGCCGGCGCGGACCGTGCCTCGAAGGCATCCATTGTTCGCCTCGTCCTGCGAGACGATGCGACTGGGGCGCCGATCTTCGACGAATCGGGCGAGCTCCAGGCATTGCTGCCACGCGCGGCGCAAGCCGCCCTCCAGGTCATCGATCCTTTCACGGCTGCGAGCTATTTGGACCGAGGACCGGTTTCACAGAAGAAAGAAGCCTTGTCACTCGCCTCGGTGGCGCTTGCGACCACACGCACGGAAGAGGCCGTCTCTTGGCGGCGGTGGTTCGGCTCGTGGCTCTTCACCGACCGCGTGCCGCATGGTTACATGACGAACGGATTGATTTTGCTCAGCCTCGGCGAGCGGGACGCGGCCATTGATGCATTCCGGTCGGCAGCGTCAGCGTATCGCGAACGTCACCCTTTCGAGAGCGGTTGGTACGTAGCGAGTGATGCGATCGGCTATGCCTACATGACGTCGAGCGCGACCGGCGCGAACACGGACCCCGGCTCTTACTTCGAGCAATCGCTGGAACTCGAGCCCGACTACGACTCCGCACTCTTTCATCGAGCCGAACTCGTGTCGAAAGATGCTTTGGCCCATCTCTCTGATGGTTCGAAGCCAGTCCTTTGCGCCGACATCCAGGCCGTCTTCGCGGCAGATCGAGGATTCGACGGCGTCATCAAGAGATACCCGCATTTCGCCATCGCGTACCACAAGCAAGCCATTCTCTTGTTCACGGCGGCCCGTCGTCTACGCGATTGGGACGGGAAGGATTGTCCAAACTTGCAGTCCGAGGCCGAGGTACGAAGCAAGGCCGCATCTTGGGAAGAAAAAACCGAGACGCTGTTCCACGAGGCCATTCAGACCGACCCGGATTACGGAGATGCGTGGCTCCAGCTCGGGATCCTGCGGGTCGAGCGGCAGATGCCGGGCCTGCGACCACCCTCCGAGGCCGCGTTAACGATGAACGACCGACGCGTCATTCTGGACGACGCGATCTCGGATTTTCGTCGAGCGACGCAGATAATCCCGAACGACCAATACATCTGGCGGCGCCTCGGCGAAGCCCTGCGCGATCGGGGCGATCTCTCGTCTCCCGCGGAGAAGCCACGCTACGTCGACCTAGCCAGGATCGCGCTGTGTCGCTCAGTCAGCCTGATCGACAAAGACAGCTATCCCGCGGACTGGAGCACGAGTTTCAACGAAGCCAAGAACTTGGTTTCTTCGAAGGTCGACCTGCCGTGCCCGTGAAAATGGCAACCGAGTGGTCGGGTACCCACGCTCGGGCGTCGGAATCTGATGGCGGTCACATGTCTTCTTGAGCGCCGTGCTCGTGACGCCGTAGTCGGCCGCGACCAGACCTGCTCGCAAAGTTCGTCGCGCGAAATGACTGACACAATCGAACCTCGGCAAACCTGCGAGCGGTCGATCTAGCAGTCGATGATGACAGGGCGTTGGTGAACCGCGGGAAGGCTTCCAGCGACCAGTGTCGCAGACGACGGTTTCGGCCAAGCCGACTTGGCGACATCGATCGGAATTGACGAACCGCGGCATCGAGTTCCCAATTTGCCGTTCTAAACACCGTTCTAATTTCAAATTTAGAACGGTGACTTTTGCCTAAGTCATTGATTTTATTGGCGCGCCCGGAGAGACTCGAACTCCCAGCCCCCAGATTCGTAGTCTGGTGCTCTATCCAATTGAGCTACGGGCGCCCAATGTCGGGCAGACCCAGGTAGGGCCCGCCTTAGGAAGCGGCGGACACTAGCGGAACCGCCCGGCGCAGGCAAGGCGGTCGCCGCCCTGCCTGACCGCCGTGCGCCGGATGCATGGGCTCGAGGCGCTCAACCGCGCAGCGGAAATCGTGCGAGCGGAACGTGGCGGGAATGGCCGTGATGGCTATGGACGAGCACGAACTCCCGCACCGTCCATCGGACCGGCGCGACGGGCTGTTCCGGAACGCCGCGGCCATCGTAGAGCAGAGTCATGTGCGGCGTGAACGGCGGAAGCTTTCGGCGGAAAGGAAATCCCGCGTCCTTCAAGGCCATGACGAGCTTCCGCTGGAACAGTTCAACGCCGGCGACGCCGTCGCCGCCCACCAGAACCACGGGCTTTGCCAATTGCCGGGTCATGAAGGTCATCGCGCTGTCGAGCACGATGTCGAACGAGGAAGCGTCGATACCGGCGGCAACCTTGCGCACCGCCCAGACGGCCTCCTCCGGAAGATTCGGGTATTGCCCGACAGCGACAAGCGAGACGTGCCGCCGTTCCGATGCGATCGGACGCCCCGTCAGCACATGCTCATCCCGCAGGCGCTCGGTGATACTGCCCGCCGCGGCCGCACCGGCGGCATCGGGATAGAGGGCGAAGAACACCGGCCCGGGCGGTTCGGCAACACGCGGAGGCCTCGGCGGAGGCGCCAAACCGCCGCTCGGTGTCGCAGCAAATAGATCGCCGATTGCACTCATTGGGTTACTTCCATCTTCTCGACGAAGGCACCCTAGAATGAGAACAAAAAAGGAACAAGTGGATTCTCGCGACGCTGGCTCACAGCCATTTCAGCCGCCGGAACCAGGCGTAGAGCAATACGCAGACGAGCGCGATGGCGCCCAGCACGACGAAGTAGCCGTATTCCGTCTTGAGCTCCGGCATGTTCTCGAAGTTCATGCCGTAGATGCCGGCGATGGCGGTCGGCACCGCGAGGATGGCCGCCCAGGCGGCCAGCTGGCGGGTGATCACGCCGGTGCGCTGCTGCTCCAGAAGGTTGCTGAACTCGAAGACCGAGACCAGCACCTCGCGCAGATCGTCGACCATCGACTGCATGCGGCGGACATGGTCGAGCACGTCGACGAAATAGGGCCGCGCCTCGCGGTCGATGCAGGGCAGGTCGACATGCACGAGCTTGTGCGCCACCTCGCCCATCGGCACCAGCATCCGCTTGAAGCGGATGAGGTCGCGGCGCAGCGAAAAGATGCGGGTGACCTCGTCGCGGCCGAGGAAATTGTCGACCGTGTGCTCCTCCATCGCCTCGACCTCGGCTTCGATCGCCTCGACGATCGGCAGGTAGCCGTCGACGATGAAGTCGAGGATGGCGTGGAGCACGTAGTCGACGCCGTTGGCGAGCTTGGCCGGCACCGCCTCCAGCGTGCTCCGCAGGGTCAGGTGATCGCGCGCGGAACCGTGGCGGACGCTGATGACGTGGTTGCGCCCGACGAACATCGCCGTCTCGCCATAGGCGATCTCGCCGTTCTCGACGCGGGCGGTTCGGGTGGTGATGAACAGCTGGGTCCCGTAGACGTCGACCTTCGGCAGCTGGTCGGCCCGCAGCGCGTCCTCCACGGCGAGCGGGTGGAGATCGTAGGTCTCCTGCAGGACCCGCATCTCCTCTTCGGTCGGGTCGGCGATGCCGATCCAGATGAACTCCGACTTGTCGGCCGGGCAGTCGATCTTCTCGTCGATGGGGACCGCGCGCAGGCGCCGGCCGTCGCGATAGAGATAGGCGGCAACAACCGTCATCGCGGCCCTCCGGCACGTCGTCGGAAACGGGGTGGATGAGGGTTTCTAGCGGAACGCCCAGCGCATCGCACGCGCCATGCCCGATGTTCCGGCGCGGACCAGGGGTGTCAGGAGCGTCGGCTCGGGCAGCCCGTGCATCTGCCGCGCCCAGGGCGGCAGCAGGTCGATCGCGGCACGGAAGACCATTTGCTGGAACGCATCGGCGGCGCGATTGGGCCCGCGCTGGCCCGGCACGAGGCGCACGACCTCGCGCGTGCGGGCGTCGCTCCTGAGCTCGCTCCGCAGGGCCTCGATCTGATGCAGCGCCTCGGCGCGGCTGCGGGGCACGGGATCGGCGCCGAGCGCCTCGGCGATCTGCGCCATCTCGGCGAAATACCTGTCCTGGTCGGCGGACGTCATGCGCAGTTCGCCATAGCGGATCCAGGCATCGAGAAAGCTCGTCGTCTCCGCGACATGCACCCAGGCGAGAAGCCGCTTGTCGCTCGCCTCGTAGGGCGTGCCGTCGGGCAGCGCGCCCCGCACTCTGTCGTGGATTCCCCGCACGCGGGCGATCGCCGCCTCGGCGTCCTCCCGCGCCGCATAGGTCGTGACCGCGATGAAGCGGGCGGTCCGCCGCAGGCGGCCAAGCATGTCCTCGCGGAAGTTGGAATGGTCCCACACCCCGGCCATGACCGCCGGCTGCAGCATCTGGAGCAGCAGCGCCGCGACGCCGCCGACCATCATCGAGGTGACGTCGGCATGGACACGCCAGGCGACCGAGTTCGGGCCGAACAGCCCGTCCGGCCGCCGGACGACCGGGCCTTCGCCGCGGGCGCGGTCGTGGAAGAAGGCGCGGACCTCGCCGACGATCGCCCGCTTCACCCGGAAGGCGACGGGATCGGCCAGCGCGGCCAGCGATGACGACAACGACTCGGGCATTGATCCTCAAACCCAGCGGCTCGACACGCGGGCTTCCGTGGCCTCACGGCTTCTGGCAAGCACCGGCGGCCGCTTCACGGCCGGCGTGCGGCCGACGATGACACGCAGCGCCTCCTCGATCCTGGGATAGGCGAAGAGGAAGCCGGAATCGAGCGCCGCCTGCGGCACCACCCGCTGCCCGGCCAGCAGCAGTTCCTCGGCGAAGGCGCCCAGCCCCAGCCGCAGCGGCCGCGCCGGCACCCGCAGCACCGCCGGACGGGAGAGGGCCTCGCCCAGCGCCGCGGCGAACTCGGCGTTGCGCACCGGCAAGGGCGCGGTGCCGTTGACCGGGCCGGACAGGCTCGGCGTCGCGATCGCGTGGACGATCAGCCGGACCAGGTCGTCGCGATGGATCCAGCTCATCCAGTGCCGCCCCTCGCCGAACGGGCCGCCCAGGCCGAACTCGAAGGGGGCAAGCATGCGAGACAGCATGCCGCCCTCGGCGCCCAGCACCAACCCGGTGCGAAGCAGTACGATCCGCACGCCCCGGATCGCGGCCGTCGCCGCCGCTTCCTCCCATTGCCGGCACACGGTGCGCGAGAAGCAGGGATTGCCGTCGGCGGTCTCGTCCAGCGCCTCGTCGCCGCGCAGCCCGTACCAGCCGATCGCCGAGCCGCTGACCAATACCTCCGGCACCTGGTCCAGACGCGTGATCAGATGGACGACGTCGCGCGTCACCTGCTGCCGCGAGTCCAGGATCCGACGCCGTTTCCGCGCGGTCCAGAGACCGTCCGAGATCGGCTCGCCGGCCAGGTTGACGATCGCGTCGATGCAGGCGTCGCTCGGAATCTGGTCGAACGCGGTCACCACACGCAGCGGCGTCGGCAGGGCGGCGGCGCGAGACCGCGACCGCGTCAGCACGGTCACCTCGTGGCCGGCGGCGACGAGCGCCGCTACCAGCCGGCTGCCGATGAAGCCGGTCCCGCCGGTGACGAGGATCGACTGCCGGCCGGGAAGCGCGGCGGCGAGCGGTGCCGGGTCGGTCGGCACGAGACGCCTTGCCCGCCGGGCGGCCGCGAGGTCGCGCAGGCCCGAGGCGATCACGCCGGCGCCCGCAATGAGACAGAGCCAGCTCCACAGCCCGTGATAGGCCGGCGCCAGCGCCGTGGGCAGATCGGCCCAGCGGCGCAGTAGCGGCACCAGCAACGCCAGCAGCACCCCGTAATTCAGCGTCAGCAGGGTGTGCGTCACGCGCTCGGTCGCCGGCAGGTGCCGCGTCCGGTCCTCCTCCACGAAGTCCCAGAGCGTGATGATCATCTCGCCCGCCATCAGCAGGATCAACGCCACCGCCGCCGTGCCGTGCGGCTCGCTCCAGCCGAGCGTCAGGAACAGCGCGGCGTAGGCGAGGTTGCGCACGCCGTGCAGCCTCAGCTCGCCGGCCTGCGACGGGCGCCACGCCAGGCGTTCCGTGCCCTCGTGATGATAGACGGTGTCGAAGCCGCCCATCAGGATCTGCAGGGCCAGCACCATCCACATGCCGCTCGTCATGATTCGGTCTCCTCTGGAGCGCGCGGGTGGCGCTCGCGGAACATGCCGGTCTGGCGGATCAGCTCGCCGAAGCTCGGATGGCGGAGCGCCAGCACGAAGGCGAACCACTCGTCGCCGCAATCGACATGGCTGATCATCAACTCGCCCGGGCCGAGAAACCGCGGCAGGCGCAGCCGTATCGGCCCAATGTACAGGAAGTAGTGGTCGCTGTGGAAATGCAGCGCGCAGGGATCTGCCGTCACCCGGAGCGCGATGCCGAAGCCGCAACCGAGATACTCCTCGAGCCCCGTCGGCCCGGCGAACTGCTTGCAGCTATGGATCACCTGCGGGAAGCCGCGGGGCCGGCCGTAGACCCGCATCCAGAACTGACCGCCGCTCGCGGCGTCCTCGGTCACCGTGACGACCGCGGGAACCCCCACCGCGGCGTCGAGCGGCAGCGGGCCGCCGATCGCCCGGCAGAGCTGCGCCAGGAGCCAGCCGGCCCGGCTCATCCGGCTCTCGACGATCTCGCCGGCATAGGTCACGGAGGCGCCGCCACCGAGCCGCCGGCTGAATCGGCCGCGCACTGCCGGCGGCAGGGCGGACCAGGCGGCAGCGCCGATGAGGGCTCGGAACCGGAGATCGTGCAGGACCGGCTCGCCGCAAGGCGGCGGTGCTTCCTCGGGCAGCGGGATGCGAAGGGGGAGCCTCGGCATGGGAGAACCTCCTCGCTCGGACGAGCGCTACGGTGCCTTGTCCTTGCCCCCGCGCCCCGGCCGCATCAGGGCCAGGAGGTTGACCACGCGGGAACCCAGCTTGATGAGCGCCGTCAGGGTCGCCGGCGGTACGGTCAGCATCTGCGCGTACCAGTCGTCGATCGTGGTGACGAAGTCCTGCATCTCGCGGAGACGGGCGCGCGCCACCGGGCTCAGGCGCTCATCGCCTTCCGCCACGTCCAGCACGTCGCGCAGCGCGGCTACAGCCGGATCGATCTCGCGCTCCTTGCGGCCCTGGGCGATGCGCCGGACCATCTGCCAGAGATCGGCTTCGGCCTCGTAATGGTCGCGCCGGTCGCCCAGCACCGGAACGCGGCGGATCAGCTTCCACGTAATCAGCTCGCGCAGGCTGTTCGACACGTTCGACCGCGCGATGCCCAGCGTGTCGGCGATTTCCTCCGCGGCCAGCGGCCGGTCCGAAAGGTAGAGCAGCGCGTGGATCTGCGCGACCGAACGGTTCACGCCCCATTGGCTGCCCATGTCGCCCCAGCGCAGCACGAACTGCTCGACGGCGGGCGGCAGAGGGTTCGGAGAAACGGAAATTTCTGTCATGACAGAAATATATGACCAAGCGGATCAGTCCGTCAAGGGCGTTTCCCTCAAGACCGCCGGCTGCAGGTCCGGTAGAAGAGTTTGCAAGGAGGCCCGCCATGCGAACCAGCCCGACCATTGTTCCTGCGCTCCGCTACGCCGACGCCCCGGCCGCGATCGAGTTCCTGTGCGAGGCCTTCGGCTTCGAGCGCCATGCCGTCTACGCCGATCCGGAGAATCCGAAGATCATCCACCACGCGCAGCTGACGCTGGGCAACGGCATGGTGATGTTGAGTTCCGCCCTGCCCGGCGAGTCCCAGACGCGCTACCGCTGGAAGACCCCGGCCGAAGCCGGCGGCGTCACCGCCTGCATCTGCGTGATCATCGACGACCCGGACGAGCACCACGCCCGCGCCGTCGCGCACGGCGCCGAGATCGTCACCCCGCCGCACGACAACGAAGGCTATCCCGGCCGCAGCTACAACGCCCGCGACTCGGAGGGCAACGACTGGGATTTCGGCACCTACGACCCCTGGTCCGGCGGCGAGGCCGAGCCGGCGTAAGACGCATCACCTTGCCAAAATTTGGCAAGGTGCCTATCGTTCCTGCGATGACGACGATGAACATCTCGCTACCGGAATCGCTCAAGACTTTCGTCGACGAGCAGGTTGCCGGGCGGGGCTACGGCACGAGCAGTGAGTACGTGCGCGAGTTGATCCGTGCCGATCAGGATCGGCAACGCCTCCGCGAGCTGCTTCTGGACGGCGCGGCATCGGCGCCGACATCCGTCGCCGACGGGGCTTATTTCGACGACCTGAGGGACCGAATCCGGCAAGCCAAGGCCGAGTGAGCACCAAGCCGGTCATTCCCCGCGCATTGGCCCATCGCGATGTTGAGGCCGCCACCGACTACTATCTCCGCGAAGGCGGACCCAACCTGGCACTCGCCTTCATCGACGCCTTGCAGACAGCCTTCCGGATCATCGGCGCCAGCCCGGCCACCGGATCGCCTCGCCACGTGCATGAACTCTCGCTCCCCGGACTGCGCGCCCGCGCACTGAAGCGTCATCCTTACCTGGTGTTCTATTTGGAGCGTGAAGACCATATCGACGTCTGGCGCGTTCTCCACGCCAACCGCGATATTCCCGCGCGGATGCAAGAACTCGAGACCTGACGGCCCGGAAGGATCGTTGCGTTGAGAGGGTTCAGCTCTTCTCGAAATCGTTCAGCGCCACGTAGGCTGTAGAGTCCTTCGAGATCTCGGAGAAATCCTTGGTCTTCGTGTCTTCGCCCACGGAATCGCACGATTTCTTGAGAGCGTTGAATGTATTGATCAGCAGCTTCCGCTTGGCGTTCAGGGTGTCCACGTCAGTGGAGAATTTGTTCATGCTCTTCTTGACGCCATCGAGGCGCTTCGTCTCGGTGACCAGCGGCTCGATCTTGGCGATCAGGTCGCCGATCGAATCCAGGATGCCGGACTTGGTCTTGTCGCCGGCGATCTCCTTCTTGAGCTTTGTCAGGTTCGTCTTCCGGGTCTTGAGGTCGTCGAGGATTTCGTCGATCTGCTTCATGGTCGTTGCTCCCTGGCGTTCCCACCGGCCCGGCTGTCATACGCCTAATGGCGCCAGGATCGTCCCCGCTACCCCGGCCACGCTACGTCGATCCGGGCCGCCCGCCGAACAGGCAGTAGTCGCAGGCGTTGATACGGGGATCTTCGCGGGCCGTTGGCGTGTCGAAATGATGAGACATTCGCACGGCTCCCGCTATCGAAGTGGGCTGGGTCAAGGCGTCCGACACGGCGGCGGCAATGCCGCGGGCCGGTCAATGTTCGACGTCAAGCCGTCACATTTTGCCCAATGCGAGGAAACAGCATCGGGCGACCCCAGCCTTGCACGAGGCCGCGATACCGTCGAGTTCGGTATGTCCGTGACCCGCCCAACTCGGCCGTCAGTTCAGTCCTCGGCACGGGGCAAATATGAGCCCTTTCCTGTCACCCGATCATCTGCCGCAAATGCGACGCTCGTCGTGTGAATCCGGAATCTTGGGAGAGGCTGTCAAGAACCTCGACTTGCGACCAGCTTCAGCCAAGGCGCAGCGTGGAAGACGCTCATCAGGAGGTACATCGGTATCATCCCGGTCAACGGCGATGTGTCCGGCGCCGCCGAGCAGAGGACGCCCGGCACACCGCCACCAATCATTCCCGTAACCATCGCCATGATGACGAAGGTCGGGGCCGCCGCGAGGGTCAGGCAGTGGACTACGCAACCCGCTCGGCCGCCGGCCTCCGCCGCCCCCGTCGCGCCGGTTCCGCGGGCCGGCAGCGATGCGTCAGCCATCGCCGTACTCGTCGTGGCGGCGCCACCAGACGCCGGCCTCGTTACGGCCCTTCGGCGCCCGGTCGAGCCATTGATAGGCGCCCCAGACGCCGTCCACGCCGCGGGCATAGGCGGAGTAGGTGTGGTAGACGGCGCCGTCCTCGAGCGCGAAGGCGCTCAGGCCCGGCCGGTCGCGCGTGTAGGTGGGCGCGTCGGTGCCGCACATCGCGGCGAACCGGGCGACCGGCTCGGGCACCGCTGCCGCATCCAGCACGTGGCCGCCGCGTCGGTAGTTGTATTCGATGTCGCCGGCACGCTGCTGTTCCTCGGTGAACCAGACGTTGAAGTCGGCGTTGAAATCGCTGCCATGCGAGGACGCCCAGGGGAAATCCCAGCCCATTCGCCGCTTGTAGGCCTGCAGCTTGGCGAGCGGCGCCCGCGACACTGCCCAGAGCATGACATCGTGGTTCGCGAGGTGAACCGCGAACCCGTTGAACCCGTCCGCGATCATCGAGCAGGACGGGCATCCCGCGGTGTAATCGGGCCCGAACATGAAGTGATAGACGAGCAGCTGCGAGCGCCCGCGGAAGAGATCTCTGAGCGAGGCGATCCCCTCGTCGGTCTCGAACCGGTACGCCTTGTCGATCCGGACCCAAGGCAGCGCCTGCCGCCGCTGCGCCAGTTCGTCGCTGCGCCGCGTGAGCTCCTTCTCCGCCGCGAGCAGGTCGAGCCGCGCCGTCAGCCATTCTTCCCGCGTACCGGTGGTGTGCGTCGTCATCGCCATTTCCTCCCTGATCAATCCTGTTCGCCGGCGACGGTGTCGAGCTGACGGACGACCTTCTTCCAGCCGTCGCTCATACTCCTGAACGCCGTCTCGTTCTTGGGCAGGACGAAGCCCGAATGGACGACGCGGAGGCGGGTGCCGTCGGCCACCCTGGACAGCGTGAAAGTGACGACGGTGTCCAGCCGCGAGCCGTACCCGACATTGCCCTCGTGCCCGCCCGTCCAGGCGTAGGCGAAGCGCTCGTTCGGAACGACCTCCAGCACCTGGCAGCGGATAAGCCCGTCCCAGGCGCCCGCCGGCGTCGTCTTGTAGGTGAAGCGGTTGCCGACGATCGGCTCGAAGCCGGTCGGCGCCATCAGCCAGCGGGCGATGAGAGCGCCCGTCGTCAGCGCCTCCCAGATTGTCTCCGGCGCGTGCGGAAAGACCTCGTCGACCACGATCTCGTGGGTTTCGGCCTCGCGTGTGCCGGATTTCTGGGCAGTTTGGGTCATGGGTCGATCTCCTTGAGAAGGGTCCGCAGGTCGGCGAAGCGCTCGCGCCAGAAGATGCCGTAATGGCTCACCCAGTCGACGAGCGGCGCCAGGCCCTGCGGCCGGGCCCGGTAGTAGACGTTGCGGCCTTCCGGGCGCTCCGCCACCAGCCCGGCCTGCTTCAGCGATTTGAGGTGCTGCGAGATGGCGCCCTGCGTGACGCCGCTGCCGCGTGTCAGCTCGACCACCGTGATCTCGTCGGACTGGGCGATCCGCTCGTACACGGCTCGCCGTGTCCGGTCGGCAAGCGCCCGCATCACAGTGTCGACGGTGGTCGTCTCGCTGATCATGGCCGATACATTAGTTCCTGCTAATGCATTAGTCAACTCTAATCGTTCAAGGGTCGGGAGAATTTTTCCGCAGCCTGTCGGCGCGGCGGAACGTGGTACGTCATCGGGGCATCGGAATCACGAGCAGACAGGAGCCCGCCATGCGCCGCCTCATCGTTGCCACCTTCACCCAGCCTCGACGGCGTCATGCAGGCGCCCGGCGGCCCGCAGGAGGACCCGACCGGCGGCTTCGCCTTCGGCGGCTGGACCGCCCCCCATTTCGACGAGGCGCTGGGCGGCGCCATGGGCGATATCTTCGGCCGGCCTTTCGACCTGCTGCTCGGCCGCAAGACCTACGACATCTTCGCGGCGCACTGGCCCTACGTCACCGACCCGAACGACCCGATCGCCGGGCTGTTCAACGGGATCACGAAATACGTCGCCTCGCGTTCGAACCCTAATCTGGCCTGGCAGAACAGCCGGTGGTTGGGCAATGACACGGTCGCGGCGCTCAAGGCGCTGAAGGGCGAGGATGGCCCCGACCTGCTCGCGCAGGGATCGAGCGAACTGCTTCAGACCCTGTGGCAGCACGCGCTGGTCGACGAGTTCAGCGTGCTGATCTTCCCGCTGGTCCTGGGCAAGGGGAAGCGCATCTTCGGCAGCGGCGCAGCGCCCACTGGGCTGAAGCTGGTCAAGTCGAAATCCTACCCGACCGGCGTGATCGTCGCGAACTACGTTCCCGACGGCGCGGTCAAGTCTGGCGACTTCCAGCACGCCGAGCCAAGCGAGGCGGAACTGGAGCGCCGGCGCAAGCTGAGCTGAGGATCTCAACCGGAAGCATCGGTGACGATTGCAGTCGCTTTCGGCCGGAGACCAGTGCGAAGGCGACAGCTTGTCAAACGACAGGTTTACTGTCTCCTTGAGCGAAGCCCAGGCAACATTGGTAAGGCGCGGGATGGGGGAACTTCTCGTGAGCATCGTCGCGGGAGCCGCAGGTGGCGTAACGGCCGCCTTCGGCTTCATGCGCTGGCACATGTCCCGAGTGACAACCGCCGCACCTGCCGAGATGCCAGAGCCACGCTCGTCGCCGGGGAACGAAGAGACCGTCGAGCCGCCGACAGAGGGCGTTCGGTCGCCGGAAGCAATTGCGACCATTCTTCCGCCGCTGGCCAAAGAACTGTCACCGCTGGCCGAGGATGTCGGCCACCCCGCCGAGCTCGTCGACATGCCGGAGTTTCAAGCAGTCCTCGCCGCCCTCAAGCGTGCGGATGTGACGATCGACCTGCTTCGTCAGCACGCCTTAGGCGCGAACTGGCCCGTCGCGTGCGCTGCCTTCCTCGCCCTGGCCGAACACCCGCAACGGCAATCCGTCGAGGGGCTGGTTGTCAATCACCTGCCGAACCTGCGCCCCTACGTCCTGATGTATACGTTCCGCTATCTGACTTCCCTCGAACAGCGACCGCCAGTCGGTGCAGCCGTGGTTGGCGCGCCGCCCTGGTGGCAGAACAACCCGGTCATTCCGGGGTTTGTTCAGGACTATTTTGTGCGCAGTGCCGAACTGGGGGATCGGCCGGAGTTCGGTGCTTGGCTTGGCCGACGGCCTGAGTTCGATGGCGGCGCAGTCGTCGGACTACTGAAAAAGGTTCAGCACCCATTCGCAAGCTCCCTGATTGCGGCTTTGCGCAAGTGGGAGGATACACGGATCGATCGCGCATTCCTGGGCACGGTCGGCACCGTCTGGAACTCGGCGGAGCAAGATCCTTTGCTCGTGGCTCCGGACGTCTGGCGGGAACTGCTCGACGCCGCAAGATCCTCGATCTCGCAGCCGCGCCCACGATCGATTCTCGTGTGCGGCGAACCGCTGGTTGGAAAGACTACGTTCATCGAGCTGCTCGGACATAGCTTGCAGGCTGACGGATGGACCGTCTTCGCGGCGAGCGGCGCCGAGCTGATGGCGGACCAAATATATATTGGGCAGCTCGAGGGGCGGATCCGCAAGGTCGTGGAAGCCCTTCACACCCGTCGGAAGATGCTCTGGTACGTCCCGGATCTGGGGCAGATCGCCGACAGCGGGACCCATAAGGGTCAGTCGGCCAGCATTCTCGACCAGATCATGCCCGCCATGACGGCAGGCCATCTCATTGTCATCGGCGAGACTAGCCAGGCTGCCGCGGCCCGTCTCTTCCAGGTGCGGCCCTCCCTGCGATCAGTGATGGAGGTGCTGCCCGTGCATCCGATGGACGAGGGCAGCACGACGGCCCTCGCACGTCAGGTCGCAAACCGGATCGGCGAAACATCGGCACTGGCGGTTCCTGAAATGGCGGTCACCGCGGCGATGGAGCTGGCGCAACATTATCTCGGCACCGGGCAGCTACCGGGAGGAGTACTAGGGCTCCTCAGACGCGCCGCCAACCGTTCGATCCTCGCTGGTGAGAGCTCCCTTACTGCGGCGAGCGTTATCGCGACCTTCTCGCAGATCTCGGGGCTGCCGGCGGTGATACTTGATACCAACGAGCGCGTTCTGCTGGCCGAAGTCCACGATTTCTTCCGTCGACGCGTGATGGGGCAAGACGAGGCCATTCGGGCCGTGGTTGACCGGATCGCGATGCTCAAGGCCGGGCTGATCGATCCGCAACGGCCGATCGGTGTGTTCCTGTTTGCCGGCCCGACCGGCACTGGCAAAACCGAGCTCGCCAAAACACTCGCAGAATTCCTGTTCGGATCCGCCGATCGACTGGTTCGTCTCGACATGAGCGAATTCCAGACGCCCGAATCCACGAGCAAGATACTCGGTCAGCAGAGTGACAATGGCGTCGAATCACTGATCGACCGGATCCGAAAGCAGCCCTTTTCGGTCGTGCTCCTCGACGAGTTCGAAAAGGCGCACTCGAATTGCTGGGATTTGTTCCTTCAAATCTTCGACGACGGGCGCTTGAGCGACGCGCGGGGCAAGGTCGCGGACTTCCGGCACTGCTTCATCATATTGACGTCGAATCTCGGCGCGACGGCGCATCGCGGCAGCGGCCTCGGCTTCGTCCCGGACACCGCAGCCTTCTCCGAGGACCAAGTCCTGCGAACGGTCGGTGCTACGTTCCGCCCGGAATTCGTGAACAGGCTGGACCGCATCATCGTGTTCCGTCCGCTGTCGCGCGAGATGATGCGCAACATCCTGCACAAGGAGCTGACGAGGATTCCGGAGCGGCGCGGTCTGCGGGAACGCGCCTGGGCGGTGGAGTGGGAGCCGTCAGCAATAGAGTTCCTGCTTGACCGCGGGTTCTCGCCCGAAATGGGTGCCCGTCCGCTCAAGCGTGCGATCGACCAGCTGCTGCTTGCCCCGCTGGCCGGAACGCTCGTGGAGCATCGTTTCCCGAAGGGCGACCAGTTCCTCTTTGTCCGCTCGGACGGACGGACTATCGAGGTTGAATTTGTCGATCCTGATGTCGAGTCGGGGAATGACACCCCGGGAGACGTCGAGGCAACCGAGAACGTGGCGCTCCCGGCAATTGTTCTGAGCTCATCGGGCTCATCCGCCGAGCGGGCTTCTCTCGTCGCGTGTTGGAACGAGACCGAGGCTGTGCTGAACGGCGAGGCTTGGCGCGCGCGGATCGAACAACTGCGCCTCGCCCTTGCCGACCCGGCGATCTGGTCACGCGACGATCGGCATCGCGTCTTTTCGAGGCTGGAGCCTGCCGACCGAATTAATGAGGCCGAGCGTTCGGCAGAACGCTTGTTCCGGCGCTACGTCGCGACACGCGAGGAAAGCCCACGCGCATCGCGTGATCTCGCCGGGCGTCTCGCGCTCCAGCTCTACAACCTGCGCCAAGGGATCGACGATCTGTTGGCCGACGCACCGGTCGACGTGCTGATGCGCGTCGACCCGGCTCTGGGTGGCGGCAACGACGCCGAGACGGCGTCATGGTGCCGGCGGATCCTCTCCATGTACCGGGACTGGGCGGGAAAGCGACGGATGCAAGTGGAAGAGCTCGAGCCAAAAGGGGAGGCGGGACGCCCGATTCTGCTCGTCACCGGCTTCGGCGCCTTTCGAACCATTCACGCGGAAGTCGGACTCCACGTATTGGAAGAGGGTCAGGGGTCCGAGACCGGCCGTCGCATCGTCGCTCGCGTCACGGCCGTTGCTGGGCCGGACGCGGTTCCGACTGCAGATGGTTATGCCGCGACCGCTCGCCTGCTTTCGGCTGTCCCACAGAAAAAGACCATCGTGCGCCGCTATCGCGAGGAACCGGCGCCAATCGTTCGCGACACTGCGGGCGGCTGGCGTTCGGGACGGCTCGCGGCTGTCCTCGGCGGCGATTTCGATCTGATCGGGGCAATCAAACGGCAAGCGGCGGCCTGAAGCGGCCACCGCCCGGCACGAGTCGGTTCCGGTCTACGATGCGGCCGCGCCGCCCACGACCGTCTGGGTCGCCTTCTGCGGACGCAGCATCAGGTAGAAGGCGGCAACGTGCGTGATCATCAGGACGGGCACGTAGATGATCGGGATCCAGTAGGTGGCACCCAGTTCGCCTGACAGCGCAGGCAGGTCGATCTGGTTGCCGTGATAGTAGTCGATGAGGATATCGGCCGCTCCGATGAGGTTGAAGGCCGCGACGAAGGACCAGAAGAGCGCACGCATCCTTACGGTGAGGAGCGCCAGCATGGCCAGCACCCCCGTGGCGAAGTCGCCATAGGCGGCGAACGTCGCGAAATCGGCGGGCAAATTGGCGCCGATCACGCCCGGAACGAGGAAGACCAAGCCGAAGAAGCGGAAACTATGCAGCGTCGCGATGGCGCGCTGCGCCTCGACCTGGCCCATCGCCTTGAGCCTCGGCCAGACATACGCGCCGAAACAGAGCAGCCATGGGACGTAGCCCAGGACGAGATGGATCCGGAAGACGGTTGCGGGGGACATGGGACCTCCCTTCAGGCGTTCAGCGGTGCGGCCTCGAACACCGCGGTCAGGATGCCGAGCCGGCCTTCCGCGAGGCTTCGTCCCAGATTGGCGGCGAGCTGCGCGAAGTCCGGCCCCATCACCACGCCGAGATTGAGCGAAGGCGGCGGCCCCGATGCGCGCAGCTGGGCGAACCAGGAAGCGGCGGCCTCGGTGTCGTCCTGCCACGCCAGCGTGCGGAACCCGGCCGGCTCGACCGCCTCGCGCGTCGCGGATTCGGTCAGCAGAAAGCTCGTCGCCGGCGTTCGCGCCCAGGGCAGGGGGTAGTGCGGCTCGCCGCCGGCCGACACGACGTCGAAGGTGCCGAACCGGCCGCCCGGCTTCAGGACGCGCCGAATCTCGCGGTAAAGAAGCGCCCGGTCGGCGATGTTCATCGCCACGTGTTGCAGCAGCACGACGTCGAAACCGCCATCGTCGAACGGCAGATCCAGTGCGCTCGCCGTCCGGAACGACACCTGCCCGTTCTGTCCTGTGCGCTCCGTCAGATAGCGCGCGGCTTCCACGAAACTTGCGCTGAGGTCGACGCCTGCAACCCGGCAGCCACAGGTCGCCGCCAGAAAGCGCGCCGGCCCCCCGAGACCCGAGCCGATATCCAGAACCGACGTGTCGGCAGTGACTCCGGCCAGCTTGGCAAGCTCCGCCGTTGCCGCTGCTCCCCGCGTATGAAATTGGTCGAGAGTCGCAAGCTGTTGGGCCGTGAGCGGGCGGTCCTCCGACCCAAGCGCGGCGAGCGCCGTCCTCAGCCGCTCGGTCAGCCCGTTCGCGCGATAGTGATCGCGCACGTCGTCAAGCATATCGGTCATCGCAGGGTTCCTCGGAGGCTTGGGAACCAGATGTAGGGCCGCTTCCTGCGGCCAACTATCCACGATAATGTCGACGGGCCATGAAGCAGAACTTCACAGTTCGGCAGGGCGCGCTCGATGGCGTCGAGGCGTTCCTGGCCGTTGCCCAGCACCGCAGCTTCCGCCGGGCGGCCGCCGAGCTCGGGGTCACACCATCGGCAATCAGCCAGGCGATCCGAGCGCTTGAGGCGCGGGCGGGCGCCGTGCTCTTCATCCGCACGACACGCAGCGTCGGTCTCAGCGAAGCCGGCGAGCGGTTCCTGTCGCGTGCCAAGCCCGCCTTCGAGGAGCTCGTCGCGGCAAGCGAGGCAGCGCGTGACCTGGGAAGCCGGCCGGCCGGCCTGTTGCGCCTTACGGTGCCGCGCGCGGTGGTGCCGGTCCTGCTGCAGCCGCTGATCGCCTCGTTCTGCGAGGCCTATCCCGAGATCGAGCTGGAGATCGCCGCGACCGAAGAGCTGGTCGACCTCGCCACCGAGGGCTTCGACGCCGGCATCCGGCTGGGCCAGTTCATCGCCGCCGACATGGTCGCGGTGCGGCTGACGCCGCCGTTCCGCCTCATCGTCGTGGGCAGCCCCGGCTACCTCGCCCGACGCGGCCGGCCCGAACGTCCTGACCATCTGCGCGAGCACGCCTGCCTCAGGTTACGGCGCTCCAACGGCGCGCTGGCGCTCTGGTCGCTCGTCGACAACAACCGCGCGATCGAGATCGCCGTGTCGGGTCCGCTCATCGCCCGCGACTTTCCCACTCTGCTCGCCGCGAGCATCGAAGGCGTGGGCCTGGCCCAGCTGCCCGAGCCGATCGTCGCCGGACCGGCGAGAGCGGGGAGCCTCGTCCCCGTGCTGGAGCCTTTCGCGCCGACGGCGCCGGGCGTGTTTCTCTACTACCCGAGCCGCCGGCACATGATGCCGAAGCTCCGAGCCTTCATCGACCACATGAAGAGCCGCTCGGACGCCGCTGGCGCGAATTAGCGCTGGCCCATGGCCTCGACGATCTCATCGGTCGAGACCACTGCGTGCGCGAGGAAGCGATAGTTGATCATCGCCGCCTGATAGCCGTCGCCCCACACGGGATGCCGCGGTCCCGCAGTCGCGTCCTTCACCACGGCAACCTGGAAGCCCCGCTCGAGAAAATCGCGCAGATGCGCTTCGACGCACATGTTCGCCAGCATGCCGCCGAGAATGATCTTGCTGATGCCGCGCTTGCCCAGCTGCAGGACGACGTCGTTGGTTTGCGGTCCGAAAACCTTGTGCGGACTGCAGATGATGGTCTTGCCGTCCTCGATGTAGGGCTTGAAGCGATCCAGCCAGTCGGCGCCGGAATTGGCAAAGCCTTCCAGTGTCAGCGGCCCGGTCCGTGCGAATGTATGCGTGTGAATCTCGTCGGCCTCCAGAGGCCCGTTGAACAACCATCGGCTGTCTGTCGGATAGAAATAATGCGGCGAGATGAAGACATCAAATCCGTTCGCCTTCGCTGCCTTGAATATCCGCTCCATGTTTTCCACGGTGTTGTTCTCGGTGACGCTGGCACCGACGGCTCCCCAATTCACCCCCTTCTCGCTGAGCACATCGATTTGCGGGTCGATGAAGACGACGGCGGTATCGGCCGGCTGAACCTTCAGCGCCGCCGTGAGAAGCTCGCTTTCCTTTGCCATTTGCTGACTCCTGGAGTCTTAGGGACAGGATGGCAGACGCGCCAAGTGCGAAGCGGCCCGTTGATTTTGACCGCCCGCACCCGGGGAAGAAGCGCCTGCTAGGCTTTGATGAAGGCCAGCAGGTCGGCGTTGATCGTCTCGGCGTGAGTCGTCGGCATGCCGTGCGGGAAGCCCTGGTAGGTCTTGAGCGTGCCGTTCTTCAGCAGCTTGGCCGAGAGCGGCCCCGAATCGGCATAGGGCACGATCTGGTCGTCGTCGCCGTGCATGACCAGCACCGGCACGGTGATCTTCTTCAGGTCCTCGGTGAAATCGGTCTGAGAGAAGGCGACGATCCCGTCGTAATGCGCCTTGGTGCCGCCCATCATGCCCTGGCGCCACCAGTTCCAGATCACGCC
>Ga0070731_10001354_pt1 | contig 25576 bp, 24 predicted proteins | sample Coa_R1_2_FD_66448 | JGI IMG/M metagenome (GOLD analysis project Ga0070731, IMG submission 66448) | Surface soil microbial communities from Centralia Pennsylvania, which are recovering from an underground coalmine fire - Coalmine... | ecosystem: Environmental > Terrestrial > Soil > Unclassified ... | reverse complement strand
ATGAAGAGAGTGATTCGGCGGTATGAGACGCAACTTTAGTGAAGTGTCCAGTCAAGTGTCCAAAGAAAGTCACGTGTCCAAAGACGCTCTGTTAAACGTAGGAAAGGACTCCGTAGCAAAGGATGATGCCTTGACCCGCGCTCTGCGGAACCTGCCGCGCCGCATGCCGCCCCCTGGCTTGAACAGTGCGTTGCGAGTACTCGCATCGCGCGAACATAGGCGCCGCGTCTACTGGCCGAGCGATGCGTTCTCCGATCGCCTCAGCCTGTTCTTCGACAATTTGATGCGTCCACTCGCGCTGCCGTTTGCGGGTGGTGTTTTCTCCGCAGTCATCCTCTTCAGCATGTGGCTGGGTCCGGCGTACACGGTTCGGGCGTCGAGTACCGATGTGCCCACGGCGCTCGCCACCGAAGCCAGCATCCGGAAGACCGCGCCGATCGCGGAAAGAACCGATGATGTGATCGTGGACGTCACCATCGACGGTCAGGGCCGCATGATCGACTATTCGATCGTCAGCGGAAACGTCACCAAGGACGAAGCCATGCGGCGCCGGATAGAAGGCATGCTGCTGCTGATCGAATTCAATCCCGCCACTTCCTTCGGGCAACCCGTGGAAGGCAGGATGCGGCTGTCGTTAAGCGCCAGTCACATCGACGTTAAGGGCTAAGCTAACCTCAAGAGTGGCTCGCCGCCTCGGGCAGCATTTTCTCGCGCGAAAATCGATTCTGGATCACATCGCCTCCGCAGCTTGTGGCAGCGGTGTCCCCTTAGTCATCGAAATCGGCCCCGGCAAAGGAGCGCTCACCGAGCCGCTTCTCGCTCTTGCGGCGAAGGTCGTCGCGATCGAAGTGGATCCCTATCTGGTCCACTACCTGCGCCAGAAGTTCGCCGATCCGATAGCGGAGGGCCGCTTGATTCTGGTGGAAGGCGACGTCCTGAAAACCGATCTCGTCGCCTGGGGACCGGCGGTCGTTGCGGGTAACCTGCCGTATTACATCACCTCTCCGATTCTGGAGCGATTGTTCCAAATCTCAGGCCAGTGGACGCGCGCTGTCTTTCTGGTCCAGTCCGAAGTGGCCGACCGCCTGGCCGCCTCGCCGGGCACCCGTGATTTCGGCTATCTCAGCGTCCAGACTCAACTCTTTGCGCGCCCGGAAATTCTGTTCCCGGTGTCACGCACTGCGTTCCGCCCGCCGCCTAAAGTGGATAGCGCCGTCATTCGCCTGGAACCCCGGGACGCCTTCTCGGATCTGCAAATCGGCGACTCCTCGGCATTTCTCCGTTTCGCAAGCGCGTGCTTCCGCCAGAAACGAAAGACGCTTCGAAATAACCTGGCGCCGGTCTACGGACACGAACGCGTAGACAGCCTCCCGGAGGCGCGTCTGCGCGCGGAACAGATGAGTCTGGCCGACCTGGCCGCGCTCTATCGCAAGCTGTCCTAAATGTCGATAATTCCAGGGAATGGCCGTCGCCGAGATCACCCCATCCCAGGTGGACGCAAACCCGCAGGCCCGCCCGCAACCTGGCTGGATTTCGATTCTCCACTGCGCCACGGTTTTCGCCAGCGCCTTCCTTCTCTTCTCACTTCAGCCTCTGATGGGACGCCTGATTCTTCCGTGGTTCGGAGGGTCAGCCGCAGTATGGTCGGCGTGCATGCTGTTCTTTCAAGCCTGCCTGCTCGCCGGTTACGCATACGCGGACTGGACTTCGCGCCGCCTCAATCCACGAACCCAAGGCTGGCTCCACGCCGCGCTGCTCGCGGCATGTGTGCTGTTTCTTCCGATTCGTTTGAATCCGTCGGTTGCCGCCGCACAAGCCCCGGCGGCTCGCATCATTCTGATTCTCGCCGTATCGATCGGCGCGCCGTACCTGCTGCTTTCCTCGACAAGCCCGCTGATCCAAACGTGGTATGCACGCGCTCGAGGGACGGCGCCGTATCGCCTTTACGCGCTATCTAATCTCGCCTCCCTGCTCGCGCTGATTTCATACCCCACGTTGATCGAGCCGTACCTAACCGCGCGCGGACAGATCAACTCTTGGTCCGTTGGATTCCTGATATTCGCCGCACTATGCGGCACGGCCGCATTTTTCGCCAGCCGTGAAAATTCGCCGAAGATGAATTGTGAGGCACGCGGGGTTCCTCTGCCAACCAAGCTCCTCTGGATCACGCTCGCCGCGATACCGAGCGCGCTGTTGCTTGCAACGACAAATCACCTCTGCCAGAATGTCGCGGCGATCCCGTTTCTCTGGGTGGTGCCGCTGGCGGCGTATCTTCTCTCTTTAATCCTCTGCTTCGATTACGACAGCCCGCGTCGCCATCGCTGTTTTTTGTGGCTGACGCCGCCGGCGCTCGCAGGCATGGCTTACGCGTCGCTGCACGGAATCTTCAGCACGAATCCGCGATTCATGGTTCCATTATTCACCGCAGGACTCTTCATCGCGTGCATGACTTTTCATGGCGAGCTGGTCCATCGCAAGCCCGCTTCGAACCAATCCACATCTTTTTACCTGATGGTCGCTTTAGGCGGGGCGATCGGCGGATTAGTCATCGTTCTTGTGGCGCCCGCGCTCCTTTCCGGAGTCTTCGAACTGCCGCTGCTACTCACCGCGAGTGCGATATGTCTGCAATTCCTGTACTACCGGCGCCGTTGGTATCTCGATGTCGTGTGGGCCGGGACCAGCATCGCTGTACTCGTCTTCGCGATGGCGCAAATCCGGACGTTCTCTTCCGGGACCCGTGTAGCCATGCGAAATTTCTACGGTGCTTTACGCATAGTCGATCAGCAGACGGCCGACGGTTCGCCGAGCCGTGTCATGGTGCATGGCACCATCGCGCACGGAACGCAATTTCAGGACGCGGTCCGCTCAAAGCAGGCGACGACGTACTACGCTCCGGGAACCGGCGCGTGGTTCGCGCTTGAAGCGCTACGGCGCGGACCCGAATCGGTCGCGTTGATCGGCCTCGGAGCGGGCACTCTCGCGGCCTATGCGAAACCGGGCGACCATTTCATTTTCTACGAGCTGAATCCGCAAGTGATCGATCTCGCCCGCCGAGAATTTACTTATGTCCATGCGCCCGAGGTTGAGATCGTCGAAGGAGACGGCCGCCTCGCGCTTGCGGAAGACCCGCACGTCTACGACGTGCTAGTTCTCGACGCCTTCTCGGGCGATTCGATTCCGACTCATCTGCTGACGCGCGAGGCGGTTCAAATCTACCTCCGCCATCTGAACCCGGATGGTATTCTTGCGATGCACATATCCAATTCGGTCCTGGATCTGGAATCGCCGGTCGCCGGACTCGCACAGAATGCCGGGCTCGACGCGTTGCTGGTCCACACGCCCGGCGATCCGAAAATCGACCGGTCGGAGGCAATCTGGGCGCTCATGTCGCGAGACCCGCAGCGCCTGCGCCATCCTCAACTCGATCAAATCGCCCGTCCGATCCATGCCCAACCCGGCCGTCGCCTGTGGACGGACGACTACAGCAACATCTTCCAATTACTCAAAAAAGATTAGTTTTGATTCGCGTGAATTCGCGTGAATCCGCGTGCATCTGCGGCCAGAACGTTTGTTTAACGTCCCCGCATCTCAATCACGCGATCCAGCAACTTCACCGCGTCCGGCGATTTCGGCTTTTCCTTCGCCAGCGTCTCGAACTCGCGCTGTGCCAGCGATAGCAGTCCGAACTGCTGTGCCACGGCACCCAGCGCCAGCGGACCAACATTAGAAGCGCGGACTTCCGCCAGTTTCGCTTCATCCGCATCGCCCAAAACGCGGAACGCCGCCGACCGCGTTTCCGCCCCAGAGCCGACTTCCCACGTGTACTTCTCGCCGCGCGCAAGCGGAACCGGCGCCAGCCAATGCGTGTCGTTCAACATGCCGCTCTGCGCGACCTCGCGATGTGAAGCATCGTACAGAGTGACCACGTAAGATCCGCCAAATGCCTTCCAGCGCAGAATCGGTTGCCGCTCCTCAACTACTTCGGACACGGGATATTGCAGACTCGGGTCCGTATTCGGAGCCAGGCCTTCGAGCGACGCCGGACGCTCGGCGTTATTCGCGTTTACCACCTGCTTCGCCTCGCTACGCACCGAAATCGGCAGCGAATCGAATTGGGCGATGTCCCGTCCCAACCCGCGCGACGAGTCGCGCAGGATCATCGGACCGAGAATCGCGATCGCCAGCACTGCCGCCGCAGCCATAGCCAGTTGCGGAGCCTGGAACCAGGCGCGGATCTTATCGCCCAGGGAAATCGGCTGCGCGGGCTGCACCACTATAGGTGCGCTCATAACCGGGGCATATGACTCATATGCCTTCAACTGCCGCGCGCAAGGCTTGCACAACCCGATGTGAGACAGAACCAGTTCCCGTTCGGTCTGATCCATTTCGTTATCCACCCAGGCATCCATCTGCTCGTAGGTGATGTGCTCAGACTGGGCTTCGCGAATCGCGGACGTAAAAGTAGAAGAAGACAAAGCCAGATCGGCAAGCTCACGGCGGCAATCCTGGCATTTGCCCAGGTGCCCGTCGATGGCGACCAACTCGCCCGGCAAAAGCGCGCGATTCCTGTACTTCATGAGTTGTTCGCGGCTAAGATGCGTCGACATGTTCGCCTCCACCCAAAGACGGCGCGGCATGACCGGTCATATTAGTGGCTCCTGCCTCTTTTTTCCGGGATTCCCGTGTCGACCAGCGCTTTGCACAGGTGATTCTTCGCTACCATCCTCAAATTAATGACCTTCTGCCCCGACTCGAGCCCCATGATCTTCGCAATCACCCCGTCGTCGAGTGGCAGCAGATTCCAGATCACTGCAAATTTGAGATGCGGATCGGGCAATGCATCGAGCGGCGGCCCACCGCGTGCGACCACCTGCAACTCGACCCAGAGGAGCGCGTAATGAGGCTCGGTAAGTCCAATCAGATCTTCCATTTCCGCAACCGTAGCGATCCCGTTGGACGTGAATACGGCGATCTCGCCGCGATCCGGGCCGTCGTCCAGAGCTTCGCCCCGGGGTTTCCGTCCCTGTCCTCCTTTCATTACCGGCGGATTCAATAGGAAGGGAATTACCCAGCGCTTGGGCATGGATCGCAATTCGGTCCACAGCTTAACAAGCTGCTGGCGGATCGCCATCGCAACATCCGGAGGCCGGGAAGGAGCCGCCGGGTCCCACGGGCGTCCATCGTCGCCAGGAGCCAGTTCATCGAAAGCCATTTCCCTGGAACCTTTTACGCCGAAGAGCACTCCTGCGATCGACACCAGCTCATCCAGCCGGACCGGACCACCGAGATACTCGAAAAATCCTTGAAGCAGACGATCCCATGCCGCGGCGTCGAGCTGCTCCATCATTTCTAACTTGGGAAGGGCGTTTGAGAGGATTCGCCGCGGCTGGTCAACCAGGGCGCTGACCCGGCTTCCTTCCGCCAACGGCTTGTCTTTCCAATGCGATGGACCACAGATCCACCCACTTTGCGCGTCGATCTCCCATAACGCGTAGGAAGGCTGCTTCCGGAAGAAGCGGCTCAGGCGACCTTTGAGATCCGCCCAACCTGGATTGTGAATGCGCCAATAATCGCGGCAGGAATTGCGGGCGATGGTAGCGGCGTAACCGTTAGGATCGTCAATCCGCGAGCCGCCTGTGATCGCTTTGATCACCTTCACGGACGCGTTTTGATACACGTCCCAGGCCGCCTGGTGGCGTTCACTTGACTGATCGGAATCGAGTTTCACTCCGAAGCGCCGTTCCACTACTTCCCGCGCCTTGGCGTCCATCTGGCCAAACAATAGGCCTTGGGCGTCGGTGAAGGGCGCACTCATCTTCGAAGAATTACATTATGCCGCTAATCTACCCTGCTACGAACCGCCGATCACTTATGTAAGCCACTAAGCAAGTCCGGTAGTAAGCAAGATGGATAAAATACTCCAATTCGCGATTCGAGCAGCGCTGGTAGTGATTTCGGCCGCATTGGTCGAATCGACGGCCCACGGCGAGGGCGTCGAGATCAACCAATCTGAAGTCACGGCGATGAGCGATAAGGTCAGCGCCGCCGCCAGCTTCGTCGACGCGACCTGGACGGGCATCTTTTCTCAAGCAGGCCAGCCATATTCCGCGCCCCGGCTTATCCCGTTTATCCATTCGGTCAACACCGGCTGCGGAATTCTCCAACCCGACAACGCGCACTACTGCGGGGCGGACAACGCGGTCTACTACGACATCGAATTCTTCGCGAGGCTGGGCAAATACACAAGCCATGAACTTCGGACCGATGGCAGCTATGCCCCCATCACGGTCCTCTGGCATGAAGTCGGACACAGCGTAGCCGAAAGGCTCGGTATTAATCCGGCGTTCTCGCGGAATCAGGAAAATCTGGCGGATTGTCTGGCCGGCGTCGTGATGCGCCAGGCAGCAGCAGCTTCGACCAGTTTCGAGGAGAGCGAAGTACAGGAAGGATTGTTCGCACTGAGCCTTGGCGGGGATCGGCCGACCACTCCGCTCGATTCACCTCGTGCGCATGGCTCCGCTGAGGAACGCCAGGCGATGTTCAATCGCGGCTATCACACGGGTCTGCCCGGATGCAGCGAATCTATTGCGACGAAGCTGTCAGCCACGGGATCGACGGCAACCAGTTTTCACGGACAATGAGTTTCGCGCGAAAGCGCGCTTTGAGGCCTGCTCTCTCGGAGGATGCAGGCCTCTTTTTTTTATCCTTATATCTTGACCAAACTTCAAACTCTGACTCGCGAAGTAATCGCCTGCGAACGCTGCACGCGACTTCGTGAATACTGCATCCGCGTGGCGGAGGTAAAACGCCGCGCCTATCGCGATCAGGAGTATTGGGGCAAACCCGTTCCCGGTTTTGGCGATCCGCAAGCGAAGCTGCTGGTGATCGGCCTCGCGCCCGCCGCGCACGGTGGGAATCGCACCGGCCGCGTATTCACAGGCGACCGCTCCGGCGACTTTCTCTATCGCGCGCTCTATCAAACCGGCTTCGCATCGCAGCCGGAAAGCGTTTCCCGCAACGACGGCATGAAGCTAGACGGAGCCTACATCGCCGCAGCCGTCCGCTGCGCGCCGCCCGATAACAAGCCAAACCCCGATGAATTCCGCAATTGCCGCCCCTATCTGGAACGCGAAATCGACTTATTGAAAGACCTTCGCGTCGTTGTGGCTCTGGGCAAGATTGCTTTCGACACTTACCTGGGAATCCTACGCGATCGAGGCGTGATCCGCAGCCGCTCGGCATTCACGTTCGGCCATGACCGCGAGCATCACATCGCCGAAGGACAACCAATTCTGATCAGTTCCTACCATCCGAGCCAGCAGAACACGTCTACCGGCAAACTGACTGCCGCGATGCTCCGCGACGTATTCGAACGTGCCCGCACTTTGCTAACCTGAAGCACCGTGCCGGGACCACTGATCCGCCGCCTGGAGCATTACTTCGAATTCGAACGCCTGGGCACGTCCTGGCGCACCGAGATTCTGGCGGGTGCGACAACGTTCGTCACCATGGCGTACATCATCTTCGTGAACCCGTCGATCCTGCGCGAAACCGGCATGCCCTTCCAGGCCGTAGTCGCGGCAACGTGCCTGTGCGCCGCTTTCGGCAGCATCCTGATGGGCGTCGTCGCGCGCTACCCGATCGCCCTCGCGCCTGGAATGGGCCTGAACGCTTACTTCACTTACACGGTGGTCAAGGGAATGGGAATCTCGTGGGAGGCCGCCCTTGGAGCCGTATTTCTCTCTGGCGTCGCATTCCTGTTGCTGACGTTGCTCGGCATCCGGCAGTTGATCGTCGAAGCGATTCCGTCCGGGCTCTACGCGGCCGTCGCCGCCGGGATCGGATTGTTCATCGCCATGATCGGACTGCGCAATGCCGGGATCATCGTGGCGAGCCCCGCGACTCTGGTAACGCTCGGCAATCTGCGCGACAAGAATACGCTGTTGGCCGTCATTGGTTTAATCCTGACGGCCGCGCTTTACGCCTGGGGCGTGCGCGCGGCGATGCTGCTCGGAATTCTCGGCACGACGCTCGTGGGTATTGCATTCGGCCTGGTTCACTGGTCGCCCGGAACGTATCATTTCTCGGACATGGCCGCGACCGCCGGCAAGCTGGACATCCGCGCGGCTTGGAGGATTGGGTTCGTCGAGATCGTATTTGTTTTTCTGTTTGTCGATCTCTTTGACAACGTCGGCACGTTAGTCGGAGTGGGCAAGAAAGCCGGGCTCTTGGACGAAACTAACCACATCCCTCGTATCCGGAACATATTGTTTGCCGACGCATCCGCGACCATCGTCGGATCGCTGGCGGGAACCTCGACAGTAGTCAGCTACATCGAAAGCGCTGCCGGAGTCGTAGCCGGCGGCCGCAGCGGAGTCACCGCGATCGTCACCGGAATCCTGTTCGTTCTAGCTCTATTTATCGCGCCCGTGGTCGGAGCGGTTCCGGCGGCGGCTACGGCTCCTGCGCTGATCGTTGTGGGTTCTCTGATGATGTCCCAGATTGGCGAGATCGCGTGGACGGACCCAGGAATCGCGATCCCGGCGTTTCTTACGTTGATCACGATCCCCTTGACGTTCAGTATCGCCAACGGCCTCGCGTTCGGTTTCACGGCGTATGCGCTACTGCGGATTTTGCGAGGCGAGTTTCGAGATACGCACTGGTTAGTTTACGGACTCGCGGCTCTGTTCATCGCGCGGTTCTTTTATTTGGGCAGGAGTTGACGATTCTAGGCAGTGCGGTTTGGCGACCCAGTCGCTCAGGGGGCCCGTAACGAGCTGGTTTCAGCGGCGGAACTCCCCGGATTGTTCTGGTGTCTAAGCAGGGTGATCGATTCATGGCTTCTACGATTTGGTAACTAGAGAGTCCATGCGAATCCAGACTTGCCTCTTGATTGCTTGTGCTCTCGTTGGAGCGTCTTGCGGTCAGCGTCCTTCACTCGGGAGCTGGAACTCCAAATTGGGCTTGTTTAGATGGGAAAATGGAGAAGTTACTCTGCCTGGTGGCTTCAAGTATCGAAGAACCCCGTCGGACACGTTCGAGGGACACTTCACTTCAGCAGATGGAAAACTCGTCATTCGCCATGATATCGGCGGCTATGCAGGTGCATACGCATCGCGTAGAACAGCATTCTTCTTCGAAGAAAGGGTTGTGGAAGGCGCGCGTGTGTGGATCGCGAAAACAGACAGGCCAAACGGAATGGGCGTACCTTCGGTTCTTGTGGCGGTTACTTTTCCGGATTCTGGGTGCGCCAATTTTTTTCTCGACTCCACCAAACCTGAGGACGCCACATTGATTGAATCCGTTGCTCGCAGTTTCCGCCCCAAGGGCCGAGCCGACCCAGGACCGCTCTGTCGCTAACTGCCCTGCGCAGAACTCGGAGATTGACTCACTCGGCGACAACCGCCAGATGCTGCCCACGCGGCAGGATGAGAACATTCCCAACCGTCTGCGGACGGCTTTCCGCCCCATCGATCTCCACACGCCGAGGCAGACCCGCCAATCGCACCAACGCCCGAGAATTGCTTTGATACGCGAACTCCACTCCATCCGGCAGCACGCGAGCCGATTTCAATTCACCGTTGAAATCGAGCAATCGGATAACGGGCTGCTGAGTCGCTGGCTCAATCGAGTGCAATCCCCCCGGAAGCCGGACCGACGACCCATCGCCGCCCGGCCACAGCTTTCCATCCACCGTCGCCGAGCCACGCCATTGAACCAAGGCCCCGCGCCGCGATTCGACCACGAACTTCGTCCCAACCTGCTCAGCGCGCTCGACAGTGGACGCGGCGCAGGCGAGCAGCGGCCAGTCCAAGCGAGAGATCGAGTTCTCGAAGTACAAGGCGACTCGCGGGAATGCTGCCGCTGCTAGATGAACCAGCTCGAACAGTTCGGCGCCGGTCTGCTGTTTGGTGGGATAGACATCCTGGTAACGTTCCACGACGTTGATATCGATCGCGAGCTTCTCCTGCGCTACCGTCAGCGCGTTGTAGCGCGCGGCGATTTGGGGATAGCGCTGCGGTCCCAGGTTCCAGATGGTCGCCGGATCTTCGATCAGGAACGTAAAGTCATGCTGCCCGAGCATCGGCAAGACGCGCGACACATCCGCCCCGATCTTTTCGCGCATGGTCGTGTCAAAGCGGTCGTCGACCTGCGTCAGCGTGAGATCAAGCTGCGGCTTGATGCGCCGGATCGCTTCGATCTGCCCGATCCATTCGGCCTGCTGGCGGCGGACCAGTTCCGAGCGATATTCCAGGAAGCGCCCGAGCCCGGTCGAATTTTTCGCATAGTAATGTGGCGATGCTGTGCGAAAGAGCTCGACTGGGTCGAAACCCGCGCTTTGCCGGAACTCCGAACGGACGTCGTCATTCATCGGAGTGAACCGGGCCGGATTCTCATAACCTTCCAGGGATTCGAAATACAGTTCGGCGAGATTGACGCCGTCCCAATCGAACCGCTCGATCAAATCTCGCACCCCTGTCGAAACGGCGGCGAACGCGTCGCGACTTGTTAGGTTGATCAGCTTACGCCAGTCGAGCTGGGCATCTTGTAAGAGCGCGGTCTTCTCGCGCCATTCCGGACGGTCGTCCCAGAATTTCTCGCTGACATGCGGCAGTTCGAGCCACGCGTACACGGTAATCGCATGTGCATGGCAGGCCGCGATCAGGCGCCGCAAGTAGGCGTCGGATTCGGGATTCCGTTCCCAGTAATGCCATGCGGCGACATGCAAGGCGCTGATGCCGGCGGCCCGCCAGCGCGCGGCAAAATAGTCGGGATCGATGCGGGCGCGGTAGGACGCGTCAAAGAAAGCCCATAGCCGGTCAGAGCGGAACGGCGGATCTAGCCCTAGGTCCGCAAGCGCGTGGAGGACGTAGGGGAATCGATCGTAACCGTGCGCTCCTGGAGATCCGGCGATCCACAGTACGGCTCCCGATCCGCGCCGCAGCCCGGCAATGAGCGGCACACCCTGCCATCGTTCCTTCGCAAACACGCGCGCTTCTTTAGGGATTTCGAATGCCGGTACCTCCAGCGGCTTCTCCCAGATAACGCGAAGCTTCGGCGCCTGCACATCCTCAACGCTTCGCGCAAGAATGTGTGGCTTCCCCGAAGAATGGAAGCCGAAGGCTTCCGCCAACCGCGACTCGCCTTCGAGAACCAGGATCGTTCCGCGCTCCACCTTCGGGGCCCAGTCGCTAGCGGGCGGATCGGAACCTCGGGGCACGACCACGACGCCGGCCGTAGCGGCCGCTGAAGGAACCAGGCCGACCGAAGAAAGAACTGCCGGCCACGATCCCGCATCTTCTCCCATGACGTGGAAGGAAAACGTTGCGCCAGTGAGCGGCCATGCCAGGAGTAACGCTAGGAAGCTAGTGAGACAGCGCATACCAGAGTCCGATCCTTACGTCATTGAAGTTCGGCCTGCGTGGATTTCCCTGGTTCACCAGGTACGCGCCACGCAGCGCGCTCACGGAAAACGTTATCGGCTGCGGCATCGCTTCAAAGCGAAATTTCACGCCGGGGCCGGTCTCGACGTAATTCGCCCAATACTGGCCAAGCTGGTCAATCGTCACGTTCCAGTTCCAGAAAAGCTGGCCGTGCAAGCCGCCGAAGGATTCCGCGGAACGAAACGTGTAGCCAGTGCGGTTCTGCGAATACAGCAGCCAATCTTTGTTAAACCGGCTTACATAAAGTCCGTCATCGTTGGATTCCGCAAACAGGCCATGCCCGCCGCGCGCGAGCAAGCCCCCAAAGCCTTTCGCGAATGACACACCGCCGCGATAATCCGGGACCATTCGGCCTGGATCCGTTTGGGACGGCGAATACCGGAACGATTCGCCCGCTTCGAACCATCCCGTCGCCCCGTGCCACGCGTTCGTCGCCAGGCCAAGGCCAAGGATCACGGCACGCTCGGAAAGATACTCCGGTCCCAGATTCGCGACGAAAACCGAACCCTCCGTATCGCCGACGAATCGCGCGGAGATGTAGGGATGTACCGGCCAGCCCGGCAAACGCAGCTCGGTCTTGGCCTGCGCGTAGGCGAAGAGATCATGCCAGCGCGTTGAAAACATCGGAAACGCCCAGATGGTGGTCCGGAACCGGCTAAGGCCGGGCTTCAGATTGCGATACGCCTTCGAAGCCTCGGCTGCGATCTGGGGGTCCGGACTACGCCGCGCCAGATCGAACCACTGCACGGCATCCCGGTCGTCTTTAAGGATGTTGTACGTCCAGCCGAGCTTCAACATGACGTTGAAATCCAATGGATCGTTCTCATGCGCCGTTTGGAGATACTTGAGGGCGTCCCGCAGATAACCTTTCTCCAGACTCTTCGTGGCGAGGTCCTTCGCGTCCACCGATGCGCCATTCGTGGACGCCGGTGCGGCCGGGCGGCCGTGCAAGAGCGGAGGCATCTTCAGCGCCGCCCGTACACGATTCGCGAGTTCTTCGTCCTCGCCGGCCAGAACCCGTTCAAATAATGGCTTCGCGGCCGCGGAGTCACCTCGGCCCAAGAAAAGAAATCCGAGCTGCGCAGCAGCGGCCAAGTCGCCTGGCGATTGCGAGACTAATGCCTGAAACTCATTCTCCGCCGACTGGTTTTCCCTCATCTCCAGATGCAGGTAGGCGAGCTCACGCAGCAACTCCACATTTGCTGGATCGATCTCCAGCGCCTTTTGAAATTCGTACACATAGGGGTAGCGCTTCGGCAATCGTTCTCGCGCTTCCTCTGCAACCCGAGGCTCGGCGGCGCGCGATGCCGCAAGCAGCGCCGCGATTGCCTCCTGGTCCCGTCCTAACGCCTTCCACACTCTCCCCAGGTCGAGCAACGTTGTCCGATGGTCCGGCTTCAGGCGCCAGGCCTTCTCATAGTGCCTGGCAGCCAAATCCAGCTCGTCGCGCTGCTCCGCCAGCCGGGCGAGCTCCGCATGGGCGCTGAAATTTTGGGGCGACAGCTCCACTGTCTTGCTCCAACGGGCCATCCCCTCCCGGAGCGGCCGGTCGATGTTCTCGAAGGCCTCTGCCGCCGTCGGGTTACCCGTCTTCCGGATCCGGTCGAAGGTTCTCCGTGCGATCGCCTGCTGTTTGGTCTCGTAACAAAGAAACGCGTATTCCATCGCGACACGGTCGTCGCCTGGGTCCAACCGCATTGCCTCGGCGAATTCGTCGCGTCCTTCTTCGGTCTCGCCGACCTTGAGAAGCGTATACGCGAGATCGGTGTGCAGAGCCACACGATCGGGCGCGATTCGAATCGCCTGTTTAAAGCTTTCGATTGCCGCATCGTACCGCTTGGAACGGAGCAATTCGTAGGCCCGATCGGCAATCTGACCACGGGCTACGGCCGCGATCATCAGAAATAGGATGGCTCTGCGCACAAGTTTCCCGTTCGGTGCTGACATAGTGGGACGAGCAGTACGTTTCTCTCGCCCGGATTGTGGACGGGGCGCTAGGATGGTGATTTGGCAGGGAAGAGCAGGCAGCGCGGCTGGATCGCCGGTCTATTCAAGCTTACGGCCGCCCTGGTCGTCGGACTGTATGCGTTCTGGATCCTTTCGCTGATTGGTCTACGCTTCATCGATCCTCCAACCACCGGCGTTCAAATCCAGCGGCGTGTCGAGGCAATGTTTTCCGGCAAACGCTACCGCAAGCGTTTCACCTTCGTACCGCTCGAGCGCATCTCGCCCAACCTGCAGCATGCGGTGATCTCAGCCGAGGATGGACACTTCTACAGCCATCACGGCGTCGATTGGGAGCAGGTGGAGAAGGTCGTCCAGGAGAGCAACGAAACCGGTAAACTCAGCCGGGGCGCTTCGACGATTACGCAGCAACTGGTCAAGAATCTTTTCTTCACCACGCATCGCAATCCGGTGCGCAAGGCGTTTGAGTACACGCTCGCTCCGCTGGCGGATCGCATTCTCGGAAAACGGCGCACGCTGGAGCTGTACTTGAATCTCATTGAATGGGGGCCGGGCGTCTTCGGCGCCGAGGCAGCCGCCGAGTATCACTATCATTCAAATGCCACGAAGCTTGACCGCGAGCAATCCGCACGCCTGGCCGCATGCTTACCGTCGCCGCGCCGCCGCCGGCCGGAGCGGATGAACCAATACAGCACGGCGATTCTGGAGCGAATGAATCAGGTCGGGTGGTGACTCCTTCTCACGCCTGAGGATGACCTCTCCAGGCCGTGAATCGAGGAATCCATCGATGCACTTCCGCGCAGAACAGTTGATACTCCACGCCAAAACTGTCCCGGAGCGTCGGCTCCTCGTAAAACAAGACGAACAGATGAAACAGGAGCCAGACCACGCCGCCATATTCGAGGGGCGCCAGATTTCCGAACAGCAGACCTTGCCCCAGGATGGTGCTCAAAACTGCAACGTACATCGGATTTCGAACGTAGCGATAAAGTCCGGTAACCACCAGGCGCCGGGTCGGAAAGACCGGCGCTGGTGTTCCTAGGCCCTGAAGAGCGAAACGGGCAAAAGAATCCAGAAGGCACAGGGCGCCCAGCGCGATCAGTACAACGCCAGCGAAACGAAACGGCGCAATCCCGAAGAACGGCGATTCGACCCGCCAGTGCGAAATCCACCATGGCACGAGGCCGGCGACAAACCCGGGCGCGACCACGAGGAACACCGCTGAGCCCAAGATCGCCGACACACGCCTGATGATCATGTCTTCCATCTAGACAGGTCTCATGATCGTGGACAAGGGGCCACGGTCCGGCGAGACAGGAGCGAACGCGTTTACCGATAATGGCTCATAGGTTGTACTGTGCCCGGGTGGCGAAATCGGCAGACGCAAAGGACTTAAAATCCTTTTTCCGGCAACGGGAGTGCGGGTTCAAGTCCCGCCCCGGGCACCATTCCTGACTTTTTCGGCGCGGCCGCGTCCAATGCGGGTTTAATCATGAAGACGCTTTTAATTCTTCAGCTAGTTTCTACGATTTCCGCGGCCCAACTTCCGGAATGGCCGCAGTTCGGCGGACCGCATCGAAACTTCATCGCCGACGCAACCGGATTGGCGGCGTCATGGCCTGCCGACGGGCCCAAGAAACTGTGGACGCGCTCGCTGGGCGAAGGATATTCGGGGATCTCGGTCGACAGCGGCGTGCTGTACACCATGTATCGCAAGGGCGCTAACGAAGTGGTGATCGCGCTCGACGCGGCTACCGGGAAGACGCTTTGGGAACATTCCAACGCGGCCGCGTTTGTTCCCGGACTGATGATGGAGAACGGTCCCGGGCCGCATGCGACGCCGTTGATTGTCGGCGATCGCGTCTTCACCGTCGGCATCCTCGCGAAGCTACAGTGCTTCGACAAGAAAAGCGGGGAGCTGCGCTGGGCCAAGGATCTCTACAAGGACTTCCCGGGCAGCACACTCATGGTGCGCGGCTACTCCGGCAGTCCCATCGCGTACAAGAACACCATCATTCTCACGCTCGGCGGACATGGTCACGCGGTGATCGCGTTAAATCCCGCGGACGGGTCGCTGGTCTGGGCCAAGAACGATCTCGAAAACTCTCCGAGTTCGCCGGTGCTTATCAATGTGCAAGGCCAGGATCAACTGGTGGCATTCCTCGACGAAGGCGGCGACACTACTGCGCACGGTTTGATCGCCGGTCTCGATCCTAACAACGGCCAGTTGCTGTGGACCCATGAACACAAGACTTCGTGGGATTTGAATATCGCCCTGCCGGTTTGGGGCGACGACGGAATTCTGGTGATCAGCTCGGCGTACGGCACCGGGAGCCGGGGGCTACGGCTGACCCGCGAGGGGACGAAAACCAAGGTGCAGGAACTCTGGTACAACAACCGCATGCGGATACATCACACTACGCTGATCCGGATCGGCGATTACGCCTACGGCTCGAGCGGCGATTTCGGTCCGGCTCCGCTCAGCGCGATCAACGTGAAAACCGGTGAGATCAAGTGGCAGGAGCGGGTGTTTCCCAAAGCGTCTTTTATATATGCGGACGGGAAGTTTTTCGTCGTGGACGAAGACGGCGGCGTATCGCTGGCGACGTTCTCGCCGGACGGCGCAAAGGTGGTCTCAAAGGCGTCCTTACTAAAGAGCAACGTGTGGACGGCGCCGGCGCTGGCGAACAAAACCCTATATGTTCGCGATCGGCAGTCGATAATGGCGCTCGACGTCGGAGCTCACTAAGCTTCCGCTTGTTCCGCCGCGTCGGCCAGTTCGCGCTGACGCTCCCATTGGAGCTTGCCCTGATACTCTTCCCACAACGTCGTGCAAGCGGCCCAGTAATACCCGCCGACGAACAATAGCAGGAACGGGATCGCCAGGAAATTGAAGGATTCGATCGCGAAAATCACCATCCACAGGAAGAACGATCCGGCGGCGAGCTCTGCGTATGGCAGCCATCCGCTGCGGCGGCGATACTGGATGTTCTGAAGACGAACGTTCTGGAAACCAGCCTGGTGCTCATCGCCGAGGGCGTATTTCGGTGTGCGCGCAAACCCGGTCTGATAACCGATAAGCGCTTCGATCACAGCGCGCGAATTCACGATGGTCAGCGCGACACCTGCCGCCATTAACGCCGGCAGGAACAGCAGCGCGCGTTTCCAGTTCTTCGGGAACAGCTCGCGATGGGCGACGACATAAAATGCCGAGATCGACCAGAACGACGCGGCGATCAGAGGCAAGTCGATCAGCACCATCTCGAACCAGCCCATGTAAAACCGGACGACCATCACCGGCAGCATCAGCACGCTGACGGCGATCATCAACGGATAGGAAATGTTCGGCGTCAGATGGAAAATCGCTTCCAGCTTCACGCGCCACGGCAATTTTGCCCGCAGGATTGACGGCAGTAGTTTCATCGCCACTTGCGTCAGGCCCTTCGCCCAGCGCGACTGCTGGACCTGGAAACCGTACGTCTCGACGGGCAACTCCGAAAGGCACTCGATCGACGGGACGTATACGAATTTCCAGCCTTTAAGCTGGGCGCGATAGCTGAGATCCGAATCCTCGGTGAGCGTGTCATGCTTCCAGCCACCGGCGTCCTCAATCATCGAGCGCCGCAGAATTCCAGCCGTGCCATTGAAGTTAAAGAAAAGCCCGGCGCCGCTGCGGGCGACGTGTTCCAGCACGAAATGGCCATCCAGCAGCATGGCCTGGACCTCGGTCAGAAGATTGTAGTGGCGGTTCAGATACGTCCAGCGAGTCTGCACCATCCCGACCTTTGGATCGGTAAAGAAATGAACCGTTCGCTGAAGAAAATCAACCGGGGGCAGGAAATCGGCGTCGAATACAGCGACAATCTCGCCGGTTGCCGTTTTCAAACCATTCTCGAGCGCGCCCGCCTTGAACCCATGACGATTGGTCCGGTGAATATACTCGATCGGCAGACCGGACGCCTGATATCCAGCTACCAGGCGCGCTGTAAATGCGTGGGTATCGTCAGTTGAATCGTCCAATACCTGAATCTGGAGCAAATGCTTCGGGTAGTCGACTTTGGCAGTCTCTTCGAGCAGCCGTTCCACGACGTAGCGCTCGTTGTAAATCGGGAGCTGGATGGTGACGCGCGGCAGTTCGTCGAAGCGCTGCGGCGCTGTCTCCGGCAAAGCCTTGCGATGCTTGAAAAAGCCCCGGATCATTTCGTAACGATGAAGGCCGTAACAGGAAAGGATCAGCAGAACCGAGAAATACGTAATCAGAATCGCCCAGTCAAAAAAGACCAGGTGATGAATGCCGGCAAAGGGATTGTTGAAAAAGCTATCCCACATCCGGCCGACCGTCGAAGGTGTGTCATTCACCAGCAGAAATGCGGGCGCCAGCAAAAATGCCGGTACGAACGTTCCCATGAACCTCTTTCCGTCAAGAAATCACTACTACTGCGTTTAAGTTCCGGCCGTTGAAATAAAGCGGTGCCGGACCCGCATCTATTCATTATATTAGATTTCCGCGAAATGTTATACTGAGGCATCTACGCGATCACACTAGGGACCCAAGAATGAAATTCTTTCTCGACACCGCGAATCTGGAAGAGCTCAAGGCGGGCGCACGCTGGGGGATTATCGATGGTGTGACGACCAATCCGTCGTTGATCGCCAAAGAGGGCGTGCCGATCGAGGAGCAAATTCGCAAAATTTGCGACATCATCGACGGCGATGTCAGCGCGGAAGTGATTGCAGTAGAAGCAGATGAGATGCTGGTTCAGGGTCGCAAGCTGGCTAAGATCCACAAGAACGTGGTGGTGAAGGTGCCGCTGACCCGGGACGGCATCCGCGCGTGCTCCATTTTCAGCCAGGAAGGCATTCGGGTGAACGTGACCCTGTGCTTCTCCGCCGGTCAGGCGCTGCTCGCGGCGAAAGCCGGAGCTTATTTCGTCAGCCCGTTCGTTGGCCGCCTGGACGATATCGGCGCCGACGGCATGGAGCTGATTCGCGAGATCGTTCTGATTTACAAGAACTACAGCTTCAACACCCAGGTTCTGGCGGCTTCGCTTCGTAACACTGTGCACGTCATCGAGGCAGCCAAGGCGGGTGCGCATATCGGAACCTTACCGTTCAAGGTGGTCGACGGCCTGTTCAACCATCCATTGACCGATAAAGGGTTGGATCAATTTCTCAAGGACTACGCCAAAGTCTTTCAGGAAGCATCGGTGCGCAAGTAGCTTCCGTTAAACAGGGCGTAGGCGACGATTGAGTCGAGGGTTCATGCCGGCTGGCGCTCAAATTGCCGCATTGTGCGGCGCGGCGATTCTTCTGATCGCCGTGGCCGTCCTGGTCTCGCGGCAAATCAAAGGCACTCCCGAAAAAAGAGAACGCAAGCGGCGACTGACGGTGAATATGGAAGGTCGCCTGGGTGACGCATTCATTACCGAAGCAAGCGAGAGCGCGTTGTATTATTCATACTCCGCTGGTGGCGTGCAGTATGAGGCGTCTCAAGATGTGACGACGCTGCGCCATATGCTGCCGCCTGAACCCGAAAAACTGATTGGCTTAGCCAGCTTGAAATACCTGCCCAGAAATCCGGCGAATTCCATTCTCCTGTGCGAACGCTGGAGCGGACTGCGCACATCGCAAGCCGGCTCCGCTCCCGCGCCATCCCCTACACTAAAAGATTCATGAAAGAAACGGTCTCGCCCGCACGGGCGATCGACGGGATCATCACGCTTCCCGGCGATAAATCCATCTCCCATCGTTATGGGATGTTAGCTGCGATCGCGGAAGGAACCACCTCGATCACCAATTATTCGACCGGCGCGGATTGCCAGTCGACGCTCGCCGCCATGGCGGCTTTGGGAGCGAAGGTCGAACGGCCTGGGGGCAAGACGGTGGTCCATGGCGGCGTGCTCCAGAAGCCGGCCGCGGATCTGGACGCCGGGAACTCGGGCTCGACGATTCGAATGCTCTCCGGCATTCTGGCCGCGCAGCCGTTCACCTCGCGCATCGGCGGCGACGAATCGCTCTCGCGGCGTCCGATGCAGCGCATCATGACACCGCTTGCCGAAATGGGCGCGTCTATCGAAGCTCGCGACGGGAAATTTCCGCCGCTGACTATTCATGGCGGCGCGTTGCGCGCGATCGACTACGCGTTGCCGGTCGCCAGCGCCCAGGTGAAAAGCTGCGTCTTGCTGGCAGGCTTATTCGCCAAGGGCGATACCGTGGTTCGAGAGTCCATTCGGACACGTGATCATACCGAAATCGCCCTCAAGGAGTTCGGCGCCGAGATCGCGGTCGAGCGAAAGGTCATTACGCTGCGTGAAGGCGCCCATCTCACGGGACGCGAACTGGTGGTCCCCGGCGATTTGAGCTCGGCGGCATTTTTCCTGGTCGCGGCTCTCCTGATGCCGGAATCGAACCTCGTGATTCATGGCGTCGGCCTGAATCCGACGCGCTCGGCGCTTCTCGATTTTCTGGTGTCCCTCGGCGCGTCGATCAAGGTTCTGGATGTCACCCAAACCGGCGGCGAATTGATCGGTGATCTGCGAGTCCGGGCATCGAAAATCTCCGGTGGCGTTATCGAAGGCGCGCTCACGGCCGGCTTGATCGACGAGATTCCCGCGCTCGCGGTTCTCGGCGCGAGCTCTGAAGGCGGCCTGACCGTGCGCGACGCGTCCGAGCTTCGCGTCAAGGAAACCGACCGGATCGCCACCCTCGAGTCGAATTTCAAGCGAATGGGCGTCGCGATCGAGACCACGCCCGACGGATTTCACCTTCCCGGCAAACAGCGCTTTCACGCGGCTGAGCTCGATTCCGCCGGCGATCATCGCATCGCGATGGCGTTTGCCGTGGCGGCTCTGGCAGCCGACGGACCCTGCACCATCGACGGAGCCGATTCCGCCGCCGTATCTTTCCCTGAATTTTTTAGTACACTTCGTCAGGTCGCTATTTGAAGGAAGACGCCTGAAGAAAGACGTTTGACGGAACAAATGACCACCCGAACGGGCCAGCCCGAAACCGATCTCACGCTATCCTGCCTGGTTCACGACCTGAACAACGTCTTTCAGACGCTGGTGGAAGCAGCCGATCTGCTCTCCGACGATCCGCGCTACGCGGCTGTCTCGGCGGCCATTCTGCGCAGCATTGAGCGGGGCAAGAGCATTACCTCCAGCATCCGCAGCTCCGAAGAAACCCCGGCCGCCTTCGAAACCATCCTGGACAACGCCATTTCCTTCGTCGAAGACTCGATGATCTCGGGCCGCGGGCCCAGAATCCGGTTTATCCGCGAGATCGACCCCGGAATCGAATTGCGGCGGACCTGGGCATGGGAGCGCGTACTGATTAACCTGTTCTCGAATGCAGTCCGCGCCATGCCGCAGGGCGGAGTCATCTACATCAAGGCCCGTCGCACGGAGCGGGAAATTGAGATTGTCGTCCGTGACGAGGGGCCGGGGATCGCCGTTGAGATTCTGAAGGACATCTTCAAACCCCACGTTTCCACTCATGGATCCGGACTGGGGCTGCATATCGTTGAAACGATCGTGAAGCAGGATGATGGCGAAGTTCGCGCCGTGAACCGCCCCGACGGCCGTGGCGCGGAATTCACCATCCGCGTTCCGGCGATAGTTCCGGGGTTTGCAGTACCGGCCCGTGCATAGTACCTCAGATTCATCCGTAACCTGCGGACGCTTGGTACAGTGTGTCTAGGCTGGGTGACTAGGCTGGCTCCTAGGAAGAACTAAGGTTTTTCCCTGCCTCCGCCGATAAGTACATTGGCGAGAGGTTTCCGACAGGAAACCTACTGATAGCTATAGGATTAGTGTGCGTGTTGGCGCAGATACCCAATCTCGAACGTGCCCCTCGGATTGACCGGCGAGCACGCCGAATCCAGGACCCGGTCGACCGCTTGCGTTATCTGCGTCGCGAGATGGCGCGGCCGCCGCGACGCCGGCCGGACTTTCTGCGCCACCTGAGCTTGCTGGCGATCCCGGTGATGCTGGCGATTGCCCCTCGTCCGAACTCGGCTGGAAACGCGGAGACAATCGCGCTGGAGCGCCGTCTGCTGGTTCCGGCCGCGACCCCTGCTGCTGCTCCGGGTATCCCGGCTGCGGTTCCAAGAATCTGGCGCGTCGAGCATTCCAGAACCACGGATGTCTACAGCAACGGTCTGCGCGTCGAGCTCGGGTTTCTGGTCTCGAATCGTCCGCGCGCGCGCTTCCATGTGTACTCACCGGCGGGCGGCACGGAACCCGTAAAGAACGGTTCGGAGCCGGTCGGTATTGTGTTTCATACCACCGAAAGTCACCTGGCGCCGTTTCAGGAGGAAGAGAACCGCCGGCTGAAGCAGCTTGGGCGGAATCTTGTGGAAGGCGTTCGGCAGGAGCGCGCGTATCACTACGTGATCGATCGATTTGGACGAGTTTTTAACGTCGTCAACGAATCCGACGCGGCCAATCACGCCGGGACCTCTGTGTGGGCCGATAGCGACGGCGTCTATGTCAACCTGAACGACAGCTTCTTCGGCGTGTCGTTCGAAGGGCAGACCGGGGCCACCGATGAGGTCACGCCGGCGCAGATCGCATCCGCGAAGGTGTTGACCGAGATGTTGCGCTCCCGCTTCGGCATCCGGGCCGAAAATTGCGTAACCCACGCGCAGGTATCCGTGAACCAGTACAACATGCGGATCGGAGCCCACACCGATTGGGCCGCCGCGTTCCCGTTCCGAGCGGTGGGATTACCGGACAACTATTCGCTTCCGCCCGCGAGCATCTATGCTTTCGGCTTCGAGTACGACAGCGTCTTCCTGCGCGCTGCGGGCGGGGCGCGCTGGAAAGGTCTGGAAGCGGCCGGGCAACTGATCGAGCGGGAAGCCCAAGCCCAGAAAATCCCGGTGGAACAATACCGCGCGAGCCTTCGACAACGCTACAAAGAGATTGTGGCCGCCCTTAAGAAAGAAAACTCAGGAGGTATTTAGATGAGTAATGCACACAGCCCGATCATCGGACTCGATGTTGGCACCAGCCGGATCGTCGTCGCACGGCGCGCTGAGCATGACATGCGCTACGAATCGCAACTGAATGCGTTCGTGGCGATCCCATATTCCAAAATCACCGAAGCGGCGCTTGACCGCGAAAAGGTACCCTTCACCACTGTTGGCGGTGAAATTATCGTGCATGGGAACGAAAGCGAAAAATTCGCCGGGTTACTGAACGCCGAAATTCGCCGGCCTATGTCGCAAGGTGTGCTCGACGCCAAGGAACCCCAAAGCATGACCATGCTCCGGGAGATCCTCGCCAAGATGCTCGCCGAAAAGAACGAGAGCCATCGCGTATGCTTCACGGTCCCGGCGGCTCCGCTAGGCGCGGAGGAGAGCCTGACGTATCACGAGGCGAGCCTGCGCCAGGTCCTGACGGAGCTGGGCCACCAGGTGAAGAGCATCAATGAAGGCCTCGCGGTGATTTACGGCGAACTCGAAAGCTCCAACTACACGGGCATTGGCATCAGTTGCGGCGGCGGGCTGTGCAACGTCTGCCTGGCGTATCTTTCTGTTCCGGTGCTGAGCTTCAGCGTCCCCAAGGCCGGCGATTTCATAGACTCGAGCGCGGCCGCGGTGACGGGGGAGCGGGCCAACCGCGTGCGCCTGGCCAAGGAAGATTCGTTCCACTTCAACGGATTCTTCGCCGACAAGATCCACCAGGTCATCGGCGTCTACTACGACGACATGATCCGGTCACTGGTGGGCGCGCTGAAGGAGGCATTCGCGCGGACCAAGAACCTGCCGACCTTCAGCCGCCCGGTCCCCATGGTCCTGAGCGGCGGCACGGCTCTGCCGCCAGGTTTTCGCGATCGCTTCGAGAAAATACTCTGGGAACAGGATTTCCCCATTACCGTATCGGAAATCCGGCTTGCCCAGAATCCGCTCCATTCAACCGCGAAGGGCGCTCTCGTTTACGCATTGAGCGACTTGTAGAGGCCGGTAAAATGGAGGCATGCGTCTTGCTGCCGCCATCTTCGCCGCTACTCTTCCCGCCTGGGCGCAACAGATCGAAGTTTCCGCGTCCAAAGCCTGGACCGATACCGGAATCGATCTGCGGCCGGGTGATTCGATCGTCATCACGGCAGAAGGTTCGCTCCAGGCTATGCAAGGAAAATCCATCAGCCCTGAGGGAGCTCCGCGTGGATTTCGCGATCTTCTGAAATCCTATCCCGCCAATGACGCTGGTCTCGGCGCGCTGATTGGACGCATCGGGTCGAGCGACGCCTCCCAGCCTTTTTCCATCGGCGCAAAAAAGGAAATGCAGGTCCGCCGCGTCGGCCGCCTTTTCTTAGGGATTAACTTCACTTCCGAGTCTCTACAGGGCAGCTATCAGGCGAACGTCGAATTCACGGCGCGCGGCCCCGAGAAGATCGTGGTGCCTGAGTACAAGCTGCCGCCGGTCACCGTGGGAATGATAGACCGGATCCCGCGCCGCGTGACCGACTCGGATGGAAATCCCGGCGACAACACCAATTTCGTCGTCGCCGGAAAGGAGGAAGCCGTCCTCGACGCATTCAAGGCCGCCGGCTGGGTGAAAGTCGACAAGGACACCAAAGCCGCTCTTCTGAACGGTCTGATCGAGACTCTGAAGAAGGAATCTTACGTCGAGATGCCGATGAGCATCCTCACCCTGTTCGGCCGGCCTCAGGATTACGGACTGGCGCATGCGGAACCGGTGACGGTAGTGATGCAGCGTCACCATCTAAGACTTTGGAAGGCTCCTTTCACGGTCGGAACTGGCGAGTTATGGGTTGGCGCCGCGACGCACGACATCGGTTTCGAGCGCGATAATCGTCCCGGAAAGAAGATCACGCACAAGATCGATCCGGACGTGGATACGGAGCGCGAATACGTAGCTCGCAGCCTGGAGGAGACGGGGCTGGTCGCGAAGAAAGCCTACCTGCTCCCATCCGATCCGTCCAAAGAAGCGCGGACGGCAACTGGAGCAAGTTTTCACTCCGACGGTCGTGTTCTGGTTATTTACCTGGTCCCTTAATTCTCGGTTAGAAAACTTAGAGTGATATCATATCACCATAGTGATATGACGAGGATGATCCTCAGTATCGAAGATCAAGACAAGGCATGGCTTGAGAGAAGGGCCCGCGAAGAGAAGGTGTCTATGGCTGAATTGATCCGCGAGGCCGTCCGGCGGATGCGGAAAGGGGATCAACGGACGCGGGAACAGGCCCTCAAAGCGACGCAAGGCATCTGGCGCGACGGAGACGGACTTCGCTACCAGCGCCGTTTGCGGCGCGAGTGGAAATGACCGTCCTCCTCGATTCAGTCATTCTGATTGATCACTTGAATGGAATTAAGCCGGCCACACTCTATCTCAGCTCCATCGACGACGCCTGGATCTCCGTCATCACCAGAGCCGAAGTACTGTCCGGCAAAACGCACCCGGGCAGCGAGGATGCGACCATCTTGCTGAACCTTTATCCGACCCTCGGCATCGGCCAGGAGGTTGCGGACACCGCGACTGAGTTGCGCCGTAAGTTCGGCTGGCGGCTGCCTGACGCATTTCAGGCTGCGCTCGCCATGCTCCACAATTTCAAGCTTGCCACGAGAAACACGCGCGATTTCCCGCCTAAACGGCACGCCTTCGTTGTAGTTCCCTACACCATCTAGATAAACGCCATCGTCTTGATGCCCGACACGTCGAACCGTTTCCGGCAGCGCATGTTCTTGCACATGGCCTTGTCGTCCATCAGAACCATATAGCTCAAGAATTTCGCGAATCGCGCCCGATCGCGCTCGTCGGCCCCCCGGGGCAGCTGGTCGAGCTTCTTGCGAACCATCCACTTCAGCTCATAGGTATCCGAGGTCCGGCAATACGGGCAGTTCAAAGTCGCGGGCTTCATGGTCGGCGACTCGCGATAAAACGCTTTTTCTTCCAGCGGCATTGTTAAGAGAAGACGGTTAAGAGAAGACGGTTAACGAAGCCCAGTTATAGCACATCGCTTCCTTTCGGGCGATGGCCGCCGCGTGGGAGACTGGGGGCGGAGCCACGCGTGAGTCCTGACGATTTCGACCAAGTGGTGGAGGGCGCTCTCAAACGCATTCCAGCAGCCTTCCGAAAGCGCCTGGACAATATCGTCATCGTGGTCGAGCCCGAGCCTCCGCGACGCGGCCTCTTGGG
>Ga0070731_10001353_pt1 | contig 25586 bp, 17 predicted proteins | sample Coa_R1_2_FD_66448 | JGI IMG/M metagenome (GOLD analysis project Ga0070731, IMG submission 66448) | Surface soil microbial communities from Centralia Pennsylvania, which are recovering from an underground coalmine fire - Coalmine... | ecosystem: Environmental > Terrestrial > Soil > Unclassified ... | reverse complement strand
ATCATGCTGAGGAGCAGGATAAAGGACAAAGAGCAATTCTTTTGAATTAAAATCAACTTTCTCATAAATAACGTTTTAGTTTGAATAGAAAACCGTGTTAGTGAATAGACGAAATATGCTAGGTAAAGGAAACGACTGACTTTGGATTTTTTATGTCAATGCGTCCCGGGATATAAATGGACAAGATAAAACGTGAACCTATTTTGGTTTTGGGAGGAAGTAAACCGATGATGCATTTCGTTATATAACGGTTATGCATAACCAAAATCTAGCGCGTCCGACCTTATCCTGCAACACGTCAAGGCAGAAAAAAAGAAAAACCCGCAGGGCCAACCGGCTGCGCGGGTTTTTAAAAATACGGTGACAATTGCGGACAGGCGTTCAATCCTGGGCGGAATGGGCTACTTGGCGGTTTGGGAAGCGGGCGCGCAAGTGATGCTCACCTGGAGGATCTCCCCCAGCCCCACCGGTGGCGGTCCGAAACCCCAGTTTGAAATATATAATTTGCTGTCAGGCCCAAAGGTCATTGCCGTAGGTAAATTAAGACCGGTCACGATGGTGGACCGGTTACCTGCCGGATCTATTCGCACCAGGTCTCCTGTTCCGGGAGTAGGAAAGGGATTGCCTGTCGTGTTCTCCAGGACATACAAAGCACCAAACTCATCAAAAGCGACACCGGTTACAATGGAAAAACCTGTGGCAAAAACACTGATCTGACCACCTGGTGTAACTTTGTAGATATTCGAACTCCCGGCAACAATCGGGAAGGTGTTCAGGTTACCAACATAAAAATTCCCCTGGTGAAAGGTCATTGCAGTGGGAACAATATGACCTTCAAAAGCGGAGATGTCAATGATGCGGCTGATCTGACCACCCGGCGTAATGCGGTCGAGTTCACCGTGATTGGGTTCTACAGCATAAAAATTGCCATCCACGTTGATCATGCTGTACCAGGTACCGTCAGGTTCAAAATCACCGGGGTTGGGATTTTTTACCGGATTCGCCATTTGAAATGCGCTCAGGTCGGCGATCTCCTTCCAGCTTCCGTCACGGTTTACCCGGAGCACCCCATTGGTCGTATTGGCGACGCCGTGCGAGCAACCTGAGCCTGCCGTGATACCATAGAGCGTGGTGCCGATAAAAGCTACGTCAGCCACACCACTGACCAGGCTTCCCTGGGCGGCATTGGTCTGGCTGGAAGGGATATTGCTTACTACGGTGCTTCGATTACCCTGCCAGTCAATCCTGGATATCCGACTCCCGGTATCGCTGCCAAAATAAGGCCCTGCGGCAGGAACCTGGGTACATAATCCAATGGTTGAATCCGCCCCGCCATAGCCGCCTTCTGCGACATACAGGTCTCCGTCCGGGCCGAATTTCAGCCCTCGCGGATTGTTCAGACCGGTGGCAAAGACCGTCGTCGTGGTGACGATATCTCCCTGGCTGCAGGCACAAATGAGTCTTTCATTCTTTTTACAGGAAATCGCAAACAGGATGATGGTGAAAAACACCACGATCCCCAAAGTAAATCGTATTTTCATAATTAGCCTCCTTGGTTTTTTTTAAATGTAGGACGGCAATCGATAAATAAAAGTGATATTGACCGGGGCCGGGCATATTGAAAGCAAAACCCAGCTTTCATTTACTCAATCAAAAGCCACGAGGAGGTTTTCGGCTGATTGACAAGATGACCGAAGTGCCGGTCGGTTTATTAGCGCTATCCAAATGGTCAATAAAAACGATAGGGTCCACTCCGCCGTCTACGTTAAAATCGATCAGTCTTTTGCGGGTAATCTCCAGCGCGCGGGAAAGATGGATGGGCATAGAGTTGACCTTCCATTCCATGGCCGCCAGGCGACCAATGCCGTTATCCCGGACCTCGCATACCAGCCAGTCGCCATTCACGGTGGCTGACATCACAATCTCTTTGAATCCTTCCTTACGGCTTAAGCCATGCCATATCGCATTTTCTACAAAGGGTTGCAGGATCAGCGGCGGGACCTTTTCAAACTCGCTTACCAGGTCTTCTGAGAAATTTTCCCGGAAATGTAATTCCATGCCAAGCCGCAAGGTCTCCACCTGGACATAAAGTTGTAACGTTTCGAGTTCTTTGTCCAGACTGATGGTATTGTTTTCGGTGTATTCAAGTACCTGACGCAGCAGGCGAGAAAAAGAACCAATATATCGCAGACTCTCTTCTTTCTTTCCGCTAACCACCAGCGCCTGGATCGAATTGAGCGCGTTATAGATAAAATGAGGTTTTATCTGCGCCTTGAGTGCCTTCATTTCCATATCCTTTAACTGCCCGGCAATATAAGCCCGCTGGTGAATCCTTTTTTCACGGGTTCGTATTAGCAACCAGGTAAGCGCGCAAACCAGGCAAGCTGTGAAAACTTTAAAAAATAAAGTGCCCCAGAAAGGAGGTATGACTGAAAATCGAAGAATGGCAGAAGCCCCCCAACCCGATGCTTTATCTCGCGATCGTACCTCAAAAACATAGTTCCCTGCGGGTATCCTGGCAAATGAAACAGAACGAAGCCTTGACGGCGGACTCCAGGAAGTATCCAGCGGCAAAAGACGATATGCCCATTGCGGATCCGCCGATAGACTGCCTAAGTCAGGCGCGCCAAAAAAGATCGATAATGTATTTTGGTAAGGAAGCTCCGGGTTTACCGGGATATCAAAATAGCCGTGGACCGAATCACCCCGCGCGTGCCAGTCCGTTTCTTTAAAATTGAGCGTGATGCTTTCAATCGAAGCGCGCGGAGCTGCCTTGGTAAGCTGAATGTTTCCGGGGTGAAAGTGGATGATCGTAGCCGGTGTAAAAAACCATACCTCGTTTTCTTCAGGCATGGAAACCAGTCTTCCAAAACCATTCAGGCTTACCCCCAGGTCATTTTCACTCAGGTAATTAAAAAGAATGCGGGAATCATCAGCCCCTTTTTCCAAAATATCAATACCCGCATCAGATTCTATCCACAGCCGGTCAGCGGAATCCGCTGCAAGGCTGATGATCTTATCACTTTGAAGCCCATCGGTCACAGCAGTGTATTGCCGTTTCCGGTAAGGAATATGGTCTTTTCCAAATCCGTATTCAAAAAGACCAAGCCCTGGATAGGTGATCCAGAATTCGCCTGACCTGTCTTCATAAAAAAATACATCATGCTGATTTCTCCCTTTATGATGTCCGTCAAAACCTGTTTGCAAGATCAGAGACACCTGGTCACCTGCCGGCGTAATGGCAAACACGCCCTGACCATCGAGGTAAACAAGAACGAGCCCGTTCCTTGCTTCCCAGACCCGGATCGGCTTTTCCAGCGGTTTTCCCGTGTTGTGCGGAATGAAACTGCGCATGCCGGTGCTGTCACCCAAAAGAAGCGTCGAATCGCTACACACCCAAATGCCACCTCGGGATGCTGAGCTCTGCATGTCAAAAACCTCGCTCATCCGGTGGGGAAACGAGAAGGCCGCAATTTTTTTACATGCTGAACCCTCCAGGTGCAGAAAACCACCGCTGGTGAGGGCCACCCAGGCGCCATCACGGTGGTCGGATGCCATAAGTAAAATATTCCCTTTGCCGAGCGAAAGAGCAGCTGGGCGAAATTTTCCTTTTTCATAATAATAAAACTCATCCTTTCCTCCGCTCCAGATAAGCAAACGCCCTCCAGGCAAAGGAACGATCGAATTGACCAGCGTTGGAGTTCCCCGCTCATGACCAATGGTTTCGGCGGAAATATTTTTTATCCGGATCAGTCCCTCGCTCGTCGCCGCCCATACCTGGGCGTTGGAATCAGCACTGAGAAAATAAATATTGCGCGCGCTGCTGACCGAGTCTGAAAACCTGCCCCAGGAACCAGCTAAAGATGTCTTTAAGAAATCTGCACCGCCGGCCCAGAGGCTACCCCTGGTGTCGACGGCGAAAGAAAAATAATTTTTGTCTGGATTATTGACCGTATCGATTGCTATGCACTGGCTGCCGCTGAGACGATAAAGGTGGTTGTCAATGCTAGCCATGGCGGTTCCTCCTGCCAGCGAGAGGCGGTTACTGATTGAGCCATTTCCAGCCGGCAAAGGGAGCCGCCACCACCTGCCCGCCGGGTCGCGGTAAACGATCACGGAATCATATTTAGCGTATAGTCCGTCACCCGCTTCGATGACGTCACGGCAACGCAGATGGGGTGGATCAAAACCCGAGGCAAGTTTCAACGGTTTCCAGCAGGTTCCCGCAAATTCATAAAGACCTGCGCTCGTTTCAGCCAGTATGCGCCCGTCACGGAGTTCAGTAAAATCTGCCACGCCGAAAATGGTTGCGCTGTCACTGACGGGATAATATACAAAGCGATTATTGCGGAATTCAGCCATACCCGCATTGGTGCCCACCCACATCCTGCCTTTGGAATCTTCAAGCAGCCCATCTGACTTTAAAGAAAGGAGCCCGTCAGAGAGTCCATAATTGACAAATTGCTTTCCATCAAAGCGGCTTAGACCTGCAGTGGTGGCTATCCACAGATAACCTTCGCGATCCGCATAGGCACGGTAGGTAAAACTCGCCGGCAACCCGTCAGCAACCGTAAATTTCTTTTGAACATGCTCCTGGGCAAGGACACGGGGGCCAAGTGCAATCAGCGCCAGAGGAATTAGCCAGGTAAACGCGGAGGAAAAACGTATTCTCGTCACGCTTCCCCTTTTAAAAAGCGAAGGAATTCACTTTTATGCGCCTGAGAGAGTTCGATTTCATCTTCATTACTCATCACGATGGTGCCTCCACTGCCTTTGCGGAATTTTTTAATATGGGCAAGGTTAACCAGGAAAGAGCGGTGTGCGCGGAAAAAATGCTGTGGACTGAGCAGGTGGTCGTATTGTTTTAGTGTATAGCTGGATAAAAATTCCTTTCCGCCCGCAAGGCAGAACTGGGTATAGTTTCCGCTAGCCCGGCAATAGATGATCTCCGCAATGGCGATAAGGATAAACCCGTCTTCGGTCGGCACGGCAATCTTCTCCTGCATCTTTAGCGGATTTTTCATGTTCCGGCTTAGTTCTTCGAGTTGGGCCATGGTGGCACGGTACAGGGAACTGCGACGCTCAAGGACCTTGTTTACTGCTTCGATCAGTTCTTCCCGGATGATCGGCTTGAGCAGGTAATCAATGGCATTAAAACGGAAAGCACGGATCGCATACTGATCAAAAGCGGTGGTAAAGACAACCGCAAATTCAATGGTGCCCAACGTCCTGAGCAGGTCAAATCCCGTCTCTCCTTTCATCTGTATATCCAGCAGGACCATATCCGGCTGCAGCAGTCTTATTTGTTCAAGCCCTGAAACCACGCTGTCTGCCTGGTGGGAGCTTACGATTGTCGGAAAATAAGCCTCGAGCATGTCGGCCAGCACGCTTCTGCTTTGCGGTTCATCGTCGATTATCAGGGCTTTAATTGGGGACATCCCTCTTGTTTGATGAAGTTAAATTAGACAAAAAATCAAAGGATAAGAAAAAATACTGGACGATCCCTTAAAAGGTAAACGAATAACCGAAATATACTATGTAGTTGGCGAAATGTCCTGGTGATGGGGAAACAGGCTGCCCGGTGATCGCCGCCATCCGCTCATCCGGGACAGTCACGATGGTCCTTCGCTCAATGGGAATACCCACAAAAGCATAAATCAATGACTTGGGCAACTTGTATTGAATACCCGGCTCCGCAGAAAAAATATGACCGGCCCTGCGAAGCCCGTTATCCTGGCCAACCAGGTCATGGGCAGGGACGCCCTCATAACGAAAGCCGGCTGTTGCCACCCATTTCCCAAACAGAAAGTTTGCCCCCGCCCTGCTGGTATAACTGTCCGGAACACTATTGACATCATAGGTCGCCTGCTGAAAGACGGCGTAGGTCGCCGCAGGAACAAGGTTGGGGGGCCATGCTGCCACGCCGTTCTGGTCGCGGGGCGAGATCAGGTAGAAGAAGTTACCATAAATACTGATATGAGAGTTGATAAGGTAAAAAGCATTGAACTGTGTGGTGATTCCTGTACCACCGTCGCCAAGCTGGATCGCCACATTGACCGGGAACAACTCCTTGAAATTTTTATTTGAAGGATCATCATAAAAATAATCTTCACTGTGATAATTACCTGTTGGGAATTTGATACCCAGACCAAGTTGTATATTTCCCCTGTCCGAAGATGGACCGTTAAAAAGCCATTTATAGACCGTTAGCCGCATATCGCCCAATCCAAAATCATGTGTGAGATGATAATCACCGGAAGCGTGCTCCAGTTCCCCCGCAGTAGCATTTGCTGAAACCGGCATATCCAGGCTGATTGCCCACCCGTTATTCAGCAACCGTGTCAGCTCGAAATTAGTCGTAAATTCATGCAGGGTGACTCCTGAACGAAGGTTTTCAGGCGTGATCTTTGTTGTCCCCTCCAGAAACGTATAGGCTTCGAAGACCCGGTTATTGACATCCATCATCCATTTTTCCTTCTCTGTCTTCGAGGACTGTCCAAGCTCGGCAAACTGACTAAAGCCTGCAATATTGCGGATGGCCACGCAACCCTGACCAAAGATGGGCGTGCTAAATACATAACAAATGGTTGCAAACAGGAGTGTTTTTTTTATGAGCATAACAGTCAGTTTTCAGTGAAGAATTAATGCCGGCGGTCTGGACAGGGATTATCAGCAAAGAAAAATGGTTTATTGTCGTTTCAGCTGTTGATTTACTGACTGCTCCTGCATGATTGATTGAAAAGGGGATTTGATTGATTGAGCGGAATAGCCGGAATTGTATCAAATTATAAAATTTTTCGAAATTCTTTTTTTTTGGAAGATTCAAACAAAGCAATGGGTTCAAAAATATGCAGGCACATTTTAAATATTCTTCATTATTCCCCATGAATTCCGGAAAGAAAAGCAATGCAATAATTGCTGGCCTTGAATAAATGATTTCTCCTATATTTCCGTATTGTTTATATTTAGTGTTGTGGGATATTAAATTTTTAATAGGACCAAACGTGGACCTTGCAACCTAAAAAATAAACTATGGATGCCTACCCGCTTGTTGATCGATGCGCAATCATTGCAACGCCGCAGCAACCTTTCTTAGCATGGTTGAAAAAAATCGACCTCAAAGATGAAATCACATTGAGCGATATCCAACATGACTGCAGCGTTTATTTGGTTCCGGGTTATGAAGAGGAAGATGACATTGAAAAGGCAGTCGAAAAATATCTAAAATTGAATTTCACGGACATTTTTACCAACGAACTTTCGAATTGGTATCAAGATGAAATCCTGCATCCCAAGATCACTTATGAAACATTTTTGGATTGGCTTAAGATCAGTATACACACAATGGTCTTTGATACATGTGAAAAATCAATCAGAAAAGTATAATTGACCATCACTGCGAAAAGCCCGATTGTCTATACATTCTCACCATCCCTCTCTCACCAAGTAATTTTGAATTGACAAAAGGATATCCGTTTACCTATGATCGTCATTAAATGATTTTATATGCACGTTTCCGTTAGTTCCATTAATCCTAAAGATCAAGGCATGGTTTTACTGCAATTCAATGGGAGCGATCCACCTGAATAAACCCCATGCAAGAACAAACGTGCCGTGCCGGTTGTCGCCGGGCAGGATAGATATGGTGAATTCTTCCACTGACCTGGCAGCCGTGTCGCTCTTGATTCTTGCTACACCCAGGTCAAACGCGTGATTGTACTCTGTACCCCACTCCCCTGTCCCCTTGTTTACGATCAGGTCAACGCCATTGTTGTGTGGCACGGTGAAGAGTGAGTATGTACCAGCCGGAACCTGTATACCCGCAAGTTTTATGGCTGCTGAAGTCGTGAACTGCGTTGCCGCATTGGCTCCTGTTCTCCATACCCGGTCATAGGGTATCACATTACCCAGGAGCGTTCGCCCGCGCATCAGCGGCCTGCCGTAATCAACGGTGAAGACTGCATTTCCGATTTGTGCCCGGGTCGTGTCGCGTACACTTAACGATCTTACCTGGCCGTTTTCTTTCTCCTTGACCGCGAATTGGTCACTGATGCCTTTTACATCTGGCTGCGTGGCAAGTCGTTTTACCTGGACATCGTATGTAGTCCGTGCGCCTGAATAACTCAGCATGTTACCCCGGGCGTCCATCAGAGCCTCACCGGTTCCGGAAAGCCAGTCGTGTGTAATCTCCAATCTGCCTCCTTCAAGCGGCTTTATGGTGACCTGCCCCAAAGGGAACCGGTCGAATTCACGGTCAATATAAAACTGTCGCATCTGAACGCCGCTGCCTGCCTTGAGCTGTAATGCAGACGCCTGCTTCATCGCAGCAGCAAAGTAAAGCTCGTAGAGACCATACATTTGAGGGACGTGCGCTACCACAATGCTTCCTCCCGTTGGAAAATCGCGGTTCACGGTACCCGTGCTGTCTGTTTTAGAAAGGTGCACGCTATTATCGGTGACAACGGCAACTACCTTCCGATCACGCTGACCAGGAGGTTCACTGGGAGTGTGAATTTTCATTTCAAGATGACCTATGCTCCCGTCATCCTTAAGTTCAACCTCTGTGTGGCGTATCCGTACGCGGGGAAAGCGATCAACTTCTTCACTAATTAAGCGGTTGCCCTGGCGGTTCACGCTTTCTACGGAGATGGTATCACTCCCAAGCATCGTAAGGAATCCATACTTTTCGGCTGCGGGTGCCTTACAGGAAATCATGGAGACCATTGCAACCAGAAAAAAGCAGATCATCGCAGGTTTAACTGCATAAAAACTTTGTGATTGAACATTGGTATCATCCATGGAACAGAATTGAATTTTTCAAAAAGAAAATGGTCCATTTGGTCCTTGTTAATCTACTGAATTACTGCGTAGGTTTTCTGAACAATGGGAAGAATAACATCTAAATGTATTTAAATGGCTCAGTGAAAGGCTGGAAGGCGGACTGATCTGAAAACAGCTTGTCAATCCCCCACGCGCATGTAAACGCGAGTTGTAGGTCAGCATGAATCTGTAAGAGCAAAAAAGAGTTTGTTGCTCTTCCAAGCAGGGTCGGTTTATCGAAGTGAAAATTTACTCAAGGTCGCGGTTATTCATTGTAATCTGTATTTGCAAGTGTGTTCACCCATCTCCAAATGGCAATCAACCGAAAAGTAATTGTGGTCAATAATGCACAAAAAGTGACCAATCGCCATAAAGGAATGCACAGGCAAATTATTTTTCCTGATCATCGGCTAAGGCAAAGATTTTTTGTGCTCCTTCAGATATTTTTTTCTCGGTATTTCTTCATTTAGGTCATTCATTTTCTGATAGGCCGTGGTAAGATCGGCAGGCATGCTGCCTTCGTAAATAATTTCGTAGTAGGAAAAACCGTCAAATGGAATCAAGCTTTTTTTGGGCAATATCTTGAGTTGTTCTCCTGCCTGTTGCTTTCTAAAGATGGATAAGAATATCTCATTTCTGTTTTTTTCCAGTTGACGCAAGCGTTGATCGATATCATTAGATCCCACCAAACGGGCGCACTTTTCCTGCAAAGTAAAAAGCAGCGTATCCCTGATCTTATGGTTGAGGTAATTCATGAAACCCTTGTCCCGCACAGACATTTTATTAACAGCCATTGAATCTTTGTTAGAAAACGATCTCGGATCCAGGCGATCCGCGGATAGATAATATTTCTTTTTTGCTTCAAAAAATATCAGGTATTCCCTTTCTTTTTCTGCGTACTCAAATGGCTGGATAAGTAACCTTGCATTTTTGTTGGTGGCTAGAAAACCGGCAATGCCGGATAGAAATTTTTCCTGCGTTGGTAAAAGCGTGCTTCCCATCAATGGCCATTTCACCATCAAGGATTTTTCGATCGTCTGTTCCGTATTTTTTACCTCGAAACGATACGGTGTTGTTGCGGGTTTCACAAATATATTCGTAAGCGTGTGCATGATTACGTCGTGAAAATGAAATTTGGGACTTTTCAGATCTCCTGTTATAGGAATTTTATAGTCGATTACGTCGCCCCGCTCCCGGATAAAGGCAAATAGTAAAGGTACCGGGATCCATTTTTTATCTTTAGCGCGGATCCGCTTGGTTGCACGCGGGTCTGTAATGAGAAGGTGGTTATCGCTGATGATCGCTCCTTTATGGACATGCCATGCACCGTCGAATTCGATACTTCCCCGGTCCATAGGGTATGAAGTGTAGGTGATGGTGTAGGGATTGAACATGGCAAGGGGCAGGTTGCGGAGATGGTAATTTAGGTCGAAGTTGGAACTGTCTTTTGGATCGATGTTGAGGTCTATGGAAAGTTCGCCATAAGGTTTAAGGGCAGATTTAAGAAAAACATATACCCTTCTATGGTGTTTATTGATGGAGTCTGCCGTAATGTTAAGTCCGCTCAACCCGGTCGAAAATTCCTCTGCTAAAGAAAAATCATTATACTTTAATTCACCTTTTAGGATAGCCAGGTTATCGACCTTGTATTCACTCCTGAAAAAGTCATTGGAAAGTGACCTGATGTACCTGCCGATGGTAACCAGGATGTTCAGTTTGTCCGCGCTGCCTCCAGGAGTCATTGCTCCTTTCTTCCCGAACATGGTCACCAGGTTGTTGCTGTGGTCATAGACCTCGTACTTCACGTAGGGGTGCATCAGGGTAACATCGTCGAGCAGGTATAGCCGGTTTGCAGGGCTTAACTCATGGATAACGATGTTCAGCTTGTCAAAAGCCATATAATCCTCCTTGTCATTCTTTCCGAAGTGAAAATGATCTATTGTTATCCTACCTGTTGCTTCAAGATCCTCAGCATTATGAAAATTTCCCTTTGCCAGCAAATCGGCGTCCAGATTTGCCCGGACAGTTCCATAATTGACCAGATCCTTCACATATTGTTCCAGCGGTTTCAGGTCAAGTTCTGCAATCCGCGCTTTGATCAGGTAATCACTTGTCTTAAAATTCATATGGAATTCACCTTTGAATCCACCCCTGGTCGGCCCGGATAAAAAAGAATAACCAATCGCCATGGTATCTTCGTCCCAGTGTTTACCACGGGTCTCAAAATTCGCTTCCCTGATAAAATAGTCGAAGGGTATCTTCTTATCCGTGTAATGGATTTCAGCTTCAATGACTTTTAGCTTCAGCAAATTGACCTTGGTGGTAGTCGGACGGGATGGTTTTTTTTGGGCATTTCCACTTGAACTTAGTTTATCAATGACATCGTCAAAATTAAATGTCTTTCCGTCCTTGATCACTTTAATGACGGGATGGTCGAGGGTCAGGGATTCTATCTCAAAAGTGTGGTGCAGGAACTTTGCCAAGGCAAAATGAACACTTAACCCTTTAGTTAAAAGGAAGAGACTGTCGCTTTTATACTCATGAATTTTCAGATTTTGTAAATGGACATACCCAGTGAAGGGGTTAACATATGCCCAATCCATGGTAATTTTTCTGCCCGTATATTTTTCACCATATTTTTGGATCAGGTATTTGGCGATGGGTGAAATGAAAACAGGGATGACTATAAAAAAGACCAATACTGCTGCTACGATTAGTTTGAAGATCTTTTTGAATTTCCTGGTGGTAAAGATCTTTGTCCATGAATAAGAAGAATTGCTCATTGCTCACCTGATACAAAAATCGAGCACTTTTAACACAGACCACTCATTATGAATAACGCCAGCGTAGACTTTTTCATGGATGCCCCAAGGAGTTACAAAAATTCCCCAACCTGGAGCTCTGATATCGATCCAACCCCCATATTAATCAGTAAATGAAATCAGGTGAATGCAAATTGAATAATAAAAGATGTCCCTTTCCCTTCCTCAGTTTCTACCTTTATCTCCGCGCCATGCGCCTTCACAATGTCATAGCTCAGACTCAATTCCAAACCAGTCCCTTGTCCAGTTGGCTTGGTGGTAAAGAACGGCTGAAATATTTTATCCACGATTTTTTGCGGAATGCCGTTACTATTGTCCATTACCGTTAGTATTATTTTATCCCCGTTTTTTTTCGTACCTACCGAAGCAACGGGTTCATACCCTTCGTCTTCCGAATTTCCCCTTTCCCTAACCACATAAAATGCGTTGTTGTACAAATTCAGAATCATTCTTCCGATATCCTGAGGAATGATATTTATTTTTCCAATGCTTTTATCAAAATCAGTTTTAATTGTTCCATGGAAAGTATTGTCTTTTGGACGAAGTCCGTGATAGCTCAACCTCAAATTTTCATCTGCTAATGCATTGATATCTGCCAGTTCTTTTACCCCTGCACTTGACCGCGAGTGCTGCAGCATTTATTTTACAATGGCATCAGCCGTTTGCCGCGGTGAATTATTTTTAGTTCATTTTCCTGAACATCTTTGGCAATCAGGTCAACTTCTGTGAATTTTTTTTTGCAATTTCTTCTCTTATTTCTGCAAGCAACTCGCTATTAACCTCTGCAAAAATTATTAACGAAGTTGAGCGGGTTTTGAATTTCATGTGCTATGCCAGCAGTGAGCTCTCCGAAGAATGCCATCTTTTCGGATTGTATGAGCTGCGCCTGTGAAGTTTTAAGTTCTGCGTATGCCTTCTCGATATTATTTTTTGCCCGTTGTTTTTGTCTGTTATTACAGAAAAGAAAGCCAACCAATAATACAAAAGCAGTTATAACCCCATACTGCAAATTCTTTGTTCTTTGTACAGCAGCTTCTTTATTTCGCTATTCTATCAAAGCCGAAAAGTCTTTTTTTTCCCGGCCATATTTCATTTCAGCCTTTAAAGCAGTTTGTTCTCTATGCGCATTTTCCTCTTCGTATGCTGTCAATCGAAAGGATCAAAGTGACCAGCATGTTGCCCAACGAAAATGAGCAAATAAAATGCGTTGCTTGTATACCTTGCCATTTAAATGAAAAATAAGATTCAGATGGAGTCCTGGGAACGAAAAGCGTGAGTATCTGAAATGAACTTGAAAAATAAACGCTAAAAATCAATTACTTGTGAGGAAGCGAAATTGACTGGTGAAATAAAAGTGACCTGGATTGGATTCGATCATCCCCTCTATCCTATTATTAGTCAATGATATCTGATGATCTATTTTTTTCAGTGAAACAATGCACACTTTGGATTCAGTTTGATTCGGTATCAATCAAAAACAAATCAATCAGTTTAGATAAATATTCTAAAAATCGCCAGGCTACACCAAAAGGGGTATAAGAAAATTACACCGAATCCGGTATAGGAATTACTTTGACATTCCGGCAATTTTATCGTGCCAATCCCAATACATAATTATTAAAAGCTAACGTTATGAAAAAAAAGATCACGTATTCGTTATTATGGATCACCACAGTATTGACCTGCTCCTTGTTTATTCAGGGCTGCTCCAAAACTGGACAGCATCTTCCAGGTTTTCTTGTAAACGATCAATTACTTTTATCAAAAGTTTCCGGTTCTATTTACGGAAGCGACAGCAATGTACAGTTTGAGACTCCCTTATTGAATCTTCCGTACACGTATCAGTGGACCTCCACTAAATTCGATCTTCCTTATTCGGGTAACTTCCAATTAAATTTCACTTATGATTCTTCTCACTCCGGATATTTTCCCATTGTAAAGGAATCATTTCTTGACCATGGAGGATCTTATAATTTTTCTTACCACAGCTTACTCCCTACCACGGTGCTTGACAGTTCATGGCCGGGCAGGGATTTAGGTTACTGGCAATTCTATTATAATGATCGGAAGCAGGTTGAAAAAGTTGGTGTTGCATTTTCAGTTGCTGCGCAACCAACAAGATATGAGTTCTACTCCCGTGATATCCTGGGGCAGATAAGCAGTTTCATTTATGGTCCAACAGTTGACACTCCATTCATGAAAGTAATTTACCAGTATGATGACTTGGGCAATATTTCAAACTTCAATATTTATACGCTAAAAAACAGCACCCCGGGATATGATCCCCTCTCCGTAGTAAAGATGGACGCTAAATTTTCAGACACGCGCTCAAGGATTTTACAAAGTGCAGCGTTTGCAAATGCGGGAAAGATTAACAAAGAAAATCAAATGCATAGTTTGGAATCAATTCCGCCTAATGCAGCTGACACCACGATCTATGATCTCTACCTGACGGCTGCTGTAACGACCGATGGAAAAAGAAATCCGTTCAGCCAGCAGGACAATATACTTTTTTATCAAACCAATCGGTGGACTCTCGCATTTAATGACCCTAGTACTTTTTTCCTTTCGCTACTGAGGTCTAACCCTGTAAAAATCGACTACGAGGTTGTGTATTGGAATACCTATTATCCCCAGTACTTTCCGGATGTTTCTGTAACGCAGGAATTTAATTATACCTATAACCAGCAGGGTTATCCTGTTACCATTCATGAAAATTTTATTGATCCCAATGAGATCATCTTGGGCGGTTATAACCGGGATAGCCAGGTAACCTACGTTCAAAATAAATAAAATGTTCAAATGTCTTTTTCTTCCATTTTAAAGTAGACAACTATTTTTTGCAGAAAACTGTAAGCTGCGATATGGCCATTTTCGGGAGTGGTATATGTTTTTATTTGTGCATGGCCGTTATAAACCGCAGCCGTTCATACTTTCGGGGAGGGATCACTTTATTTATTGAATACATGATTTATTTATTGCCGCCATAAAAAAAAGATGTAATTTATCATGACAAGTGCAGCGCCAGGCCGCAACCTTGAATTTGCTAACTAAAATGTGCTTTCCTCCTCTTAAATTTTTATGAACGCCCGTTTACCATTTTTTCTTTTTATTTTCTGCATTCTTCAGGGTCTGTCAGGGCAGGCGCAATTATCCGGAAACATTTTTAGCACTGTACCTATTATCAACAAATCCAGCATTGGTTTGATCACGGCCATCACACAGGACCATAATGGTTACCTGTGGCTTGCCAGCGAAACCGGTCTTCACCGCTTCGATGGTTATCATCAGGAAAGTTTTACGCCTGTGCCGGGTGATGAAAATTCCTTAGGTGGTATATTTACCGAGTGTATTGCAGCGGACAGCGATGGAATGATCTGGATCGGAACTACTCGTAAAGGTCTTGACCGGTACGATCCGCAAACAGGAAAATTCACTCATTTCCGAAATAATCCAAAAGATGCAGGAACCTTAAGCTCAGATGTCATCAATACCATCCTGGTAGATCACAATAACAATCTTTGGGTGGGGACAGGAAACGGTTTGAATTATTATGACCGGCACACTGACAAGTTCAGACGTTTTATCCATGACCAAAATGATTCAACAAGCCTGAGCCAAAACGAAGTAAGAATTGTTTACGAAGATCGTAAGGGGACTATTTGGGTCGGAACCGGAAGCCCCTGGGGCTGGAATTTAGGCGGACTCAATCGTTACAATCCTGACAAAGGTTGCTTCACCAGTTGGCTTCATAATCCAAAAGATACAAACAGTCTAGCTGATAACCGGGTACGCGCCATCCTGGAAGACTCGCATGGCAATTTTTGGGTAGGAACCGCAGGAGATGGTTTGCATACCATGGACAGAGAGCATGGGATTTTTCACAGACATTCCTACGACCCTGCCCACCCGCAAAAACTCAGCCGCCCCGCGCTGAAAGGAAAATTCATGGATGCTGAAGACCATATCACTTTTATCACTGAAGACGCTTCAGGTGCTATCTGGATCGGCAGTTTCCGAAATGGACTCACCCGATTTGATCCGGTGTCAAACAGTTTGCACCGTTATGGAAGTACGCAGGAAAAAATGAGCGGTTATAACTCTCAAACCTGTTGGTCAGCTTTTACTACTCATGATGGGCTTTTATGGGTTAGTACCTGGGATGAAAAAGTATTTATCTTCAATCCTTACCGCCGGGATATACCGCATTTCACAGTTCAGTACCCCGTGACTTCGATCCAACCCGACACATCCGGAAAATTGTGGCTGGGAACGCCACATGGAATCTATCGGGCTGACAGCGCTGGCGGGCCGATCACCAATTATCTTCATGACGCTAAAAACCCCGGCAGCCTGGTGAATGATCAAGTGGTTGCATTATACAGTGATCCGGGCTCGGGAGTTTGGGTTGGAACTGGTCACGGTATTTCAAGTTTCTATCCGCTCAACACCAGTTTCACTTCTTTCCAGCACGATCAGGCCGACAGCAATAGTCTTACCGATGAGATGGCAAGTTCCTTTTGCCGTAAAGACACCAACCATCTCTGGGTTGGAACACAACGGGGTCTTGACCTCATGAATACACAAAGTCGGATCTTCACGCATTACTGGAGTCACCCCCATCCGCAAGGGATTATGAGCGATGATTGGGTCACCTGTCTTTTGAAACAGGGCAGAGATACCCTTTGGGTAGGATGTGAGGATGGCGGGCTCTGGCTGATGAATACCAAAAAGCAGACGAAAAAACAATACCTGGCAACTTTTACCATTACTTGTCTCTACGTAGAGGCTTGCGGGCAACTATGGGCGGGCACAAAAGCAGGACTTTTCTTTTTTGACGCAAGGGACGATAAGTTTACCAGATTTGACTTTGGAGAACCCAGCGGAGAAAAGATATTTATCGGCTACCTCATTGAAGATGAAAATAAGAATCTTTGGATGGGATCATCCAGGGGAATAGTGTGCATCAGCCCTAAACGCGATTCCTCCTATTTCTTTGGTGAAAATAACGGGGTAAGCCCAATGAGTCTGCGCAGTCATGGGTATATCCTTTCCTGTTACAAGGATCATGACGGAAAATTATTATTCCCGGATTTTACGGGCTATTATTATTTTTCTCCTCGTGCGTTTGCCGGACGCTCTGTTGCCCCGCAGATAGTCGTCAGTAGTTTTTGCCAGTATAATGCACCGACAGATCCGGAAGGCGCTGCCCGGAGGCCGCTTCCGAATGCAGATCAACTTAACCTTACCTATGACCAAAATAGCCTGGAATTTGATTTTACAGCAATTCATTATACACACCCTGAAGAAAACACAACAGTTTTTATGCTGGAAAATTCTGATAAGGGGTGGCGCCGGGGAGATGGCGATCAGGTCGCTTATTATAATAACCTGGAACACGGTGTGTATACCCTTCACATCAGAGCGTTAAATGAGGAAGGCATGTGGAGTGAAAAAATTATCCGGATTCTCATCTCTCCACCCTGGTGGAGGTTATGGTGGGCTGAAGGATTATTCATTCTCATGATACTTTGGTTAATATACTGGCTGTATCGCTTGCGGCTACGCAGTTTAAAAGATATGCAACGCGGGCAGATCAACACGATGATCGCCACGCAGGAGAATGAGCGCAAACGAATATCCAGGGATCTTCATGATGATATCGGTACCAAGCTCTCTGCGCTAAAACTTTTTATATCCGCGCTGCAAAGCAATCTCGATAATAATAACATTGAGGGGGCAAAACTTCTTGCGGATCATACCGAAGAAATGATCAATGAAACGGTAAAAGATGTTCGGGAAATGCTCGTTGACCTGAGTCCGAAGATCCTGGAAGATTTTGGTTACACTACCGCCATTGAAACCCTGATAAGCAGGATTAATATTACCAAGCTGGTGCATGTTGACCTGATTTTATTCGGAATGGAAAAAGGACCTCTATCGCCTGGTCTTGAAATTGCACTTTACCGTATTACCCAGGAATTAATTAATAATGTGCTCAAACATTCTGATGCCAAAAATGTCCCCCTTCAGGTCGGCTACCGGGATCAGAAAATCGTGCTGATGATCGAAGATGACGGAAAAGGATTTGATTTTGCCCTGCACAGCCAGGGATATGGATTAAAAAATCTGGCTGCCAGAACCAGCCTGCTTCAGGGAACAGTTAGTATTGATTCAAGCCCTGGCAAGGGAACCAGCGTGCTGATCGAAATACCCTTTCAATTCAATAGCCAAGACCATGTATATACCTACCATTAATCTCCTGATTGTTGATGATCACCAACTCATCATTGACGGACTCTCCGCAATTCTTGCCGGGGAGCCTCTTATCGATACGCTATTTACCGCTCGAGAGGGAAGAGAAGCGGTCAACCTTGTCATCGAAAAAGACATTGATTGCGTGCTGATGGATATTAATATGCCGGTGATCGGAGGCTATGAAGCCACTGAACTGATTAAATCGAAAAAGCCACACATTAAAATCATCATGGTGAGTATGATCTCGGACGCTTCCGTGGTGGCTAAATTACTCAAAGCAGGTGCCGACGCATTTATAATCAAAAACACCGGGAAACTTGAACTCCTGGCAGCCATAAAAAAAGTTATGGCTGGTGAAAAATATGTGAGCCAGGAATTATGCTCAGATCTCTATCGACATTTCGGCTCAGCGAGGCGGAAAACATCAGAAGGACCATATCACCTGACACGCCGGGAAATTGAAATTATCCGTTATGTTGCTGCAGGGTTGACCAACCAGGAAATTGCCATTAAACTTTTCTTAAGTCATAATACAGTGGAAACTCATCGCAAAAACATCATCGCCAAACTTGGCCTTAAGAACACCGCTTCGCTTGTGAAATATGCCGCCGACAACAAATTACTCTGACAATTTTGCCTGTGAATACAAGAGGCTACCCAGAAATGGGTATGAAAAAATTACCAAAAATGGTGTATTAGCAGACTTGATCTGTTCCTGAACTTTGCAATTAATAGTAAACCTATACACCATGCACACCAAAAACCAAACTGCCATCCTTCTTACCATTATCTTCCTGGTCCTGACGAGCGAATTCTTTATTGGCTGCAAGAAAGACCAGGTATCCAAGATTCCAATCACGATTACCTCCATCAGCCCCGATTCCGGAGCATATTCAACTGTAGTTACCATTATGGGCACAGGCTTCAGCTCAAGCGCAGGCAACAATACTGTTAAATTCAATGGCGTAACTACAACCGTGCAGAGTGCTTCATCAACTTCACTTACCGTGATAGTGCCCAAAGGCTCGGGAACCGGAGCAGTTACTGTTTCTGCCAACAACCAAATAGCAACGGGACCCCAATTCGAATACCTTTACACCTATAGCCTGAGCCTGCTTGCGGGTAATGGCCAGGCTGGCTATCACGACGGAAACGGCAACGCCGCGTCTTTTAACGGCATAAATGACCTCGCAGCTGACGTACAGGGAAATATTTATGTTGCGGATTATGAGAACGGGCGTATCCGCAAAGTTACCGCCGCAGGTGTGGTTACCACGCTTGCGGGAGGTGATTCCAGTGGAACTGCCGACGGAGCAGGCAGTGCAGCAGGGTTTACCAGTCCCGCGGGGCTTACCTTTGATAAGGATGGCAACCTGCTGGTAGCAGACATCGTCATCAACAAGATCCGGAAAGTGACTCCGGCAGGAGTTGTCACCACGATCGCCGGCAACGGCATTGCGGGGCACGTAAACGGCAATGTTTCCGCAGCAGAATTTAACTACCCCTCTGATGTTGTGGCCGATGCTAACGGCAATATATATGTCACGGAGTATTTTGGCTATGACGTCAGGCTCATCTCTGCGGGAGGAGTAGTGAGCACAATTGCCGGCGATACACTTGCGGGTTTTGCTGACGGACAGGGAACCGCAGCACTCTTCGACGGACCCACGAGTCTTATTCGTGATAACCAGGGAAACATTTATGTAGTTGATTATTTGAACCAACATCTGAGAAAAGTTACCCCTTCCGGAATGGTTACCTCTGTCAAAACTATTTTTGATGTGTTCGGTTTAGCGATCGATACTTACAATAATATTTACATGGCAGCCATTGGATCGGTTATCAAACTGTCTCCGGATGGTTCGGTGCATATGGTCGTGGATAATTCATCCAACCCAAACCTTGAATTTTACGCGATCACGATCGATCCGCAGGGTGTTTTCTATGTGGCAGGCAGCGATAATAACCTATACAAAATACTGGCCCAGTAAATTTTTAATCCTATCTAATATTTTCGGATATTTATAACCATTACCACAGATTATGCAGTGATAAATATAGAAGGGTATGCACTATTGTTTTGGCAAGTTCAAAGAAAATAAATGATAAAATTGCGCTACCGTAATGTAAAATGCCAATCATGTCCGCAAAACAATCTGATTAACATTCACCATCAGCTTACCAAGTTTTTGTAAGCCAAGTTAACTTACTTAAAAGGAATGATTTGATTAAGACGATTAGAATCTCATAGATCTGAGATCCATACAGATTCACTCATTTTTTTCGTCAGTCTTATTTTCTCGTATAATATTGCCAATAATTATGTGTGCTTTTATGATACCACCGAATTGGCCAATCGGATTGAGTGTTGAACCATATTTCAAAAATACAGCAGAGGAGTTGGGACAGGTTTTGATGATATTTCCATGATCATCGCAAACATTGGCGTTTATTCCTTTTTTGCAATAAGCAATCGGTGGAATGTATCCATCGGTTGCGATTTGTTGCTTGTAAAGTAGTAAAAGCGTTCTCATAACGGATACGTTTATCTGAAGAATTGAAATTACTTTGACGTGTGTGGTCAGTTTAATCGGTCTTGCACAAGCAAAACAAATTAATTCAAATCCAGTAATAAAATTTGAAATCACTAAATTCAAATCAACAGAAACAGCAATTAGGAAATTACGTAGGAGACATTTCGGTTGTGACAAAAAGATTAGGTAAACAGATATCCATCACTGTGAGTGATAACGGAAATGGGATCCTTCAAAAAATATTGGATAAAATTTTTCAGCCATTTTTTACTACCAAACCAACCGGACAGGGAACCGGACTTGGTCTATCATTAAGCTATGATATTATAAAAGCACACGGCGGAGAAATAAAAGTGAACACAAAAGAAAATGATGGAAGTGAATTCATTATTGAATTGCCAATAAGATAATAATTTGGAAACAAAGATCTTGTCTCTAGTTGGGATTTATTTTTTTTAAACATGATAAAATCAATTCAAAGGATCTTTTTTGTCTTTTTGTTTTACTTTTCATGCTGAGTAAAAAAATGACAGCTTTTTTCATTCCTCTCAATTTTAAATAAAATATAAAATTCTGGTGAGATACTGGTGAACTAAAATGGCGCCAAAAGCAGGGGTGACTGAAATGAACTGGAAAAATAAACGCTAAAAATCAATTACTTGTGAGGAAGTGACATTGACTGGTCGAATAAAAGTGATCCGGATTGGATTCGAACCAATGACCTACTGCTTAGAAGGCAGTTGCTCTATCCAACTGAGCTACCGGACCGGGAAACGGCTGCAAAAGTAAAACAATGTTTACACAGAATCAAAAAGGTGCGGCCATGTCCTGTGTCAAAATTCTTTTTTAATTAAGGCGCATTTCTTAACTTAAGCTATAAAATTGTTTGCCATGACTAATTTTGATACATCTCACGTGAAAAATATTGTGCTGCTTGGTCACGCCGGCTCCGGTAAGACCACGTTAGCCGAATGTATGCTATTTGAAGCCGATATCATTAACCGGCGCGGTAGCATCGAAGAAAAAAATACCGTTGGCGACTTCTATCAGTTGGAACAGGAGCGCGGTAATTCCATTTTTTCGAAATTATTACATACGCAGTGGCGTGGTTATAAAATTAATATTCTCGATACACCGGGATATGATGATTTTTCCGGCGAAGTTTTGTCGGCACTTCGCGTTGCAGATACCGGGGTGATGCTGCTCAATGCAAATTTTGGAGTTGAAGTCGGTACCGATATCATTTGGGAATACACCGAACATTTTAAAACACCAATGATATTTGCCGTTAATAAATTAGATCAGGAAAAAGCGGATTTTGATAAGACAGTATCACAGGCCAAGGATCATTTTGGAAAAAATGTCCTGGTCGTCCAGTATCCGTTGAACCAGGGATTGGATTTTGATTGTATCATTGATGTCCTGCGCATGACCATGTATACATTCCCGGCTCAGGGTGGCAAACCGCAAAAATTCCCTATTCCGGACGCAGAAAAAGAAAAGGCGGATCGCCTCCACAAAGAATTGATTGAAGCGATTGCTGAAAACGATGAGACTTTGATGGAAAAATATTTTGATAAGGGTGAATTGGATGAGGATGAAATGAAAATGGGTTTGAAAAAAGCAATGATCAATCACGACCTGTTTCCGCTGTTTTGCGTATCGGCGAAAAAAAATATGGGCAGCGGTCGCCTTATGGGATTTATAGATAATGTTTGCCCGAGCGCAAATGAAATGCTGCCGCAAAAAACAAAATCGGGAGAATTATTGGCCTGTGATCCCAATGGGCCTGCCTGTTTGTTTATTTATAAAACAATTTCAGAATCGCATATCGGGGAGATGTCTTTTTTCAAAGTATATTCCGGAGTCATCAAATCAGGAATGGAATTGGTGAATGAATCAAATGGAGTAAGTGAAAAACTAAACCAGCTCTTTGTTGTGGAAGGCATGAAACGAACGGCGGTTAATGAATTATTTGCAGGAGATCTGGGCGCGACGATAAAATTAAAACACACGCACGTTAATAACACCTTGCACCTAAGGGGAAAAAATTACGAACTGGATCCCATCGAGTTTCCATCACCCTTGATGAGCGTTGCCGTAGAGTCTACCCAAAAAGGCGATGAAGAAAAATTATCGATCGCATTGCACCAGATCCAGGAAGAAGATCCGACGGTCATCGTAGAAGTTTCTCAGGAACTCAAACAAACCATTATTCATTGCCAGGGAGAATTGCATCTGGCTGTGATCAAATGGAAACTTGAACACATCTCAAAAAACCTTAGCGTAAAATTTACAAAAACACGTATACCTTACCGTGAAACGATAAGAAAATCTGTTCAATCAAATTATCGTCATAAAAAACAATCCGGTGGCGCGGGTCAGTTTGGCGAAGTATATATGCAGGTCGAACCGTGGTATGATGGGATGCCGGATCCAAAAGGATTTTCGGTCCGCGGCCGGGATGAATATAAATTAGACTGGGGGGGTAAACTCGTGTTTTATAACTGCATTGTCGGAGGGGCAATCGATCAGCGATTTCTTCCGTCGATATTGAAGGGGGTGATGGAAAAAATGAATGTTGGTCCGCTAACGGGATCGTATGTACGCGACGTGCGCGTCAGTGTTTATGATGGTAAAATGCACCCTGTAGACTCCAACGACATTTCTTTCAAGATTGCAGGCATGATGGCATTTAAGCAGGCCTTTCAACAGGCAGATCCGCAAATTCTGGAGCCGATATACACAGTGAGCGTTTTATGTCCGGACGAATTAACCGGCTTCATCATCGGGGATTTGCAAACACGCCGCGCAATCATTGAAGGCATGGATGCTGAAGGACATTTTACAAAAGTCACCGCTAAAGTTCCACTTGCTGAAATGGACGGTTATTCTTCATCGCTACGTTCAATCAGCCAGGGGCGTGCAAAATTCAGAATGGAATTTTACCAGTACGCTCCCGTTGCATTCGAAATGCAGCGTAAACTTATTGATGAATATCATAAAGAAACCACGGAAGCATTGGTTTAGTTTTTGATTTAGGGTCCATGCTTCTTTTTTCAAATTTCATTCCGAATGTTAAGTTTGTGATTTGGCATTGGATTTTAATCAGGAGTTTTACCGGTACAGTACAACAGACTACACACTAAATACTATTAGCCACAATGGATGTTCAGATTGAAGAAAGCTGGAAAAGAGTTTTGCACCATGAATTTACCCAACCTTATTTTGCAGGGATCGTTTCCTTCTTGAAAGCGGAGAAATTATCCGGTAAGATTGTCTATCCGCCGGGTAAACTCATTTTCAATGCTTTTAATAGCACCCCTTTTGATAAAGTAAAGATTGTTTTGCTTGGCCAGGATCCATATCACGGGCCCGGGCAGGCCCACGGCTTGAGTTTTTCCGTTCCTAAGGGAATAGTGCAACCGCCTTCCCTGATAAATATTTTTAAAGAATTACAAAACGATACCGGAATTCCAGTTCCGCAAAGCGGAAACCTTATACATTGGACGGAGCAGGGAGTTTTGTTGGTCAATGCATCGCTTACAGTGAGAGCGAATGAACCTATGAGCCATGCAAAAATAGGATGGGCAGCATTTACCAACGCGGTAATTCAAAAAGTATCTGAAGGGAAAAAAAATGTGGTGTTTTTGCTTTGGGGAAAGTTTGCACAGGAAAAGCAAATGCTTATTGATGACAGCAAACATTTAATCTTAAAAGCAGCACACCCGTCCCCGTTTTCGGCAGACAGGGGGTTTTTTGGATGCCATCATTTTTCAAAAGCAAATGATTATTTAACGAAGCATGCCATAGATCCGGTAGACTGGCATGTTGTGAATAGTGAACAATCAATAACATCATAATTGGCGAAAAATACCAGAGAAAAAAGGGTATGACAGAATTAGCCTATCCTGCAGAAAAATAATTTCTAAAAACTTGTGCAATTCGTGTTATGAAGCTTTTTAAAAATATAGTTGGTCGTTTTTTAGCATTTTGGACTCTGCTGATCTTTGTGGTTACCATGCTCCTGTTTTTTATCCCATTTTTGTTGTTTATCTATTTTAAGAAAGATCCGTTAAAAACCTCGCGGTTCGTAAAGTATTCGCGCGTGTGGATGAATATATTTTATTTTCTGGTTGGGTGCTCCTTGAGGATCAGGGGTAAAGAATATTTTAAAAGGGGTGAAGCATATATAGTTGTTTGCAATCATAATTCTTTTTTTGATGTACTGGTTGTCTCGCCCGGAATTCCGGGCGGCAACAAGACAATAGGTAAAATTGAACTGGCAAAAATCCCCCTGTTCAATTTAATATACAGGATTGGAACCGTTTTGGTTGACAGAACAAACGACCGAAGCCGAAGTGAAAGTTTTGTACAGATGAAAGCTGTGCTGGATATGGGTTTGCATATGTGCATCTATCCCGAAGGAACACGCAATAAGACAAATGAGCCGTTAAAACCCTTTTACAATGGCGCCTTTAAACTGGCAATCGATACCCGCAAATCAATTATTCCGACCATTATTTTTAATACTAAAAAAATATTGCCCGCCGACAAAGTTTTTTATATGTCACCTCAAAGAATGGCGATGCATTTTTTACCTGCGGTCAACATTGAATCGACCGATGATGTCGAGAGCCTGAAGAAAAAAGTTTTTGACATCATGAAGGATTATTATGAAAAAAACGCAATAAACAACTGACCGGAAAAGGGCGGCATAAGAAATGAAGAGTTAATAATAAAAAAAAATTGAAACACGGTATCATGCAAATGCAACGGCAAACCTTGTATTTGGATTCTTTCTAATATCCTCCGCTAAAGTAATTTGTTTTGTTGATGTGAAGGTCGCGCAATATGCCGGCTTTGGGACTGAGGCTTATGCTAAATGAACGGTAAGGTCCCACAGGGGTAACATTGATGGACATCTGCCAGCAGTGCATGTCGCGTGCAATGGACATCGTTAGTGAATTAAGTTGCGCGTGTGTCACATCGTAAAAGGCATTTGCACTTATTTTCCATTTTTCCGTCAAGTTAAAATCACCGCTTCCATTAAGTCCCGAAGTTATATTGGTGGTAAACCCGCTGTAATCGGGTCTTAGAACGCTTGAAAAGCTCAATGAATAGGACAGGTTTAATGACCAGGCTATATTAA
>Ga0070731_10001352_pt1 | contig 25590 bp, 20 predicted proteins | sample Coa_R1_2_FD_66448 | JGI IMG/M metagenome (GOLD analysis project Ga0070731, IMG submission 66448) | Surface soil microbial communities from Centralia Pennsylvania, which are recovering from an underground coalmine fire - Coalmine... | ecosystem: Environmental > Terrestrial > Soil > Unclassified ... | reverse complement strand
GATGCTGTCCCTGGCTGTTTCTGCCGAGCCGCTCGACCGCAACGGCCGCATCGAAATCGGACGCGTCGGCATCCTGGTCCCGGACGACTTCGAACGAGCTTCCGATGCGTCCCTTGATAGCTGCCACGACAGGCATCATCGCGGCCGGGACGACGACCGCAACGCGACGCCCCAGCACCGTCAAGGCGTTGGCGAGGATGGCCGAGCCAATCGGGCCGTCGATCTCGCCGCGGGGTAGAGTCTCGAAGACGACGCCGGTCACGATTGCGACACGCTCGACCGCTGGCATCAACAACCGTTCCGCAATCTTCAGCGACAGCGGCGGGCCTGAATCCCGGGCCACCGCGTAGAGCTTGGGCATCACGCCGACCGGGAGGCCGCCAGGCCGAATCTCGACTCCGACGAGGCGGTCGATGCTCTCAAAGACCTCAGGCCTGTTCACAGTCAGGCGCCGACGACAGGCTTGCGCCTCTCGGCTCTCCTAGCCGCCGTGGCTGCTTCGTCGATCTCGAGCTTCCCAGTTTTCACGATTACTCCGTATTCGTCCTCCAAGTGTTGGGCCGAGGTGATGAAGCCTTGCAAGAGATCCGACCGGACGAGGTCGAGGTCGCGCTCGAGCGGATCACCGTAGCCGCCGCCGCCTGCGGTCTGGAAGCTGATTACCTCGCCCTTTCTGACGGGGTAGTCCGTGACCTTGGATGGAAGTACGGTTTCGCCGCCGTCGGGGTCGATGATCACAACCCGGTTGCCAATCGACTCGTGGCCGTCCAGAATCCCCGCCGGTGGCGAGGTCTTGCGGTCATAACCGGCGTTGAGCTCCCCATCTTGGAGGCACTCGTATTCTTTTATGACCCCTAAACCCCCCCGGAAGCGGCCGGGGCCGCCAGAGTTCTCTCGGAGACGGTACTGCCGGAGCAGAACCGGGTAACGCATCTCACAGATTTCGATCGGAATAACCCGAACTTCCCCAAAGAGGAGCGCGTTCTCGCCGTCCTCGAACGGTTTCGCGCCCCAGCCGCCTCCCTCGGTGTCAGCGAGGATGCGGTAGCCGCCGTCCGGGTCGCGAAACTTCACGTGCGCGGGGCAGCACTTCCCGTATTCGTCGGCATTGACGCGTTCAGGCATCGCAGAAGAAAGGGCCCTCTTCACAACATCTTCGAGAGTAAGGGCGGCGACAAATCCTGGCAGCGTGGCGCTCGGGCGTTTTGCATTGAAGATTGAATCCTCGGGCACAACGAGGTCGACCATTCGGAAGTGGCCTTCGTTGGCCGGTTCGGTCGGAGTTGTCAGCATCTTGAAGACGAGTCGGCAAACAGAACGCACCGTGTTCGTATTGCAATTCAGCGAACCGCGGACAGCGCCAGCCGAACCGGTGAGATCGATTGTAAGCCTGTCATTGGCCTTTGTCACAGTTACTCGGATTGGCAAAGGGATACCGCGATCAACACCGTCGTCGTCTACGGCGGACTCAGCCCTATACACCCCGTCGGGAATCCGGCGAAGCGCCTCAAGAGATTGATGCTCGCCATCGCTAAGGATGCGACGGACGCACTCCGAGTAAACGTCTCCCCCGAAGCGCTCGATCAGCGCGCGGACGCGCTCAACTCCAACCTTGCACGCGCCGACTTGCGCCCGAAGATCGCCCAGAACCGTCTCTGGCAGCCGCGTGTTCGTCTCGATTATGCGGAATATGTCCTCGCTCGGTTTCCCGGCGCGAAAAAGCGCAACCGATCGCAGAATGATTCCCTCTTGGAAGACCTCGGTCGCGGTCAAGTTTCCCGCCGCCGAGGAGCCCCCGATGTCGTGCCAGTGAGCTCGAGCTCCGCAGAAGCCAACAAGTTTTTCGTCGACGAAGAAGGGTTGGATGCAGTTGACATCGTGCACATGAAAGGTATTGGCATACGGGTCATTCGTCAGATAAATGTCTCCTTCTTCGAATCGATCGAAGCCACCGATATCTTCGACTATTGAGTGGATAGCGCTCGGAATGTCGCAAACGAACTCAGGCAGGCCAGGAGCTTGAGCAATAGTGTCGCCAGTATCTGTGAAGATACCGACACTAAAATCGTTCATCTCGTTGATGATTGGGTTATACGACGTCCGGCGCAGATCGATCTTCATTTCGTCGGCGCATGCGAGAAGAGCATTGCGAACGATCTCGACAGTGACTGGAGTTACGACTGGAGTCATGAGAGACATATCTCCCCCTCAGAGCAGCGAATGGGCTGCATCAAACAGAATCGCATTTTCAAATGGCAGACGAGTAGCAATGATTAACTTTGAGAGCAGGTTTGTGCGAATCAGCTGGAGGGTGTCCGATCGCCAGAGTTCACAATAGTTCACCCTTCGGGACGTGGACGACCATGTTCCGAAAATCGTCCACACGAACGCTGTATCCAATCGGCACGAGGCTGGCGGAACCGTCTTCCTCGATGACCGCCGGCCCTTCGATCTCGGTTCCGGGCAGGAATGATGGCCGATGGTAGACGGGCGTGTCAGCCGGACCTTCGCTGAAGATCACCGGCCTAACGGCGTATTCCTCCGTGATCTCAGCACGGACGGCGCTTGTGGCAGCCACATGGGGCCTCTCAAGTCGCCCAATCGCCTCGACACGGACGTTGACGAACTCCACCGCTTCGGCCGGACTCGAATGGGCATACCGACGCATGTGACCATCGTCAAATGACTTCCGAAGGCCTTCCTGCGCCTCTGCCAAGATCGGACCGTCGGCTAATCCAATCGTGAGCGTGTGCTCCTGGCCCTTGTAACGCATATCGATCGACCGTCGGGTAACGATCTGGGAGCCGTCGACGCCTTGGTCAAGAAGCGCTTGTGCACCCTCGGTTTCGAGGTCCGAAAAGAGATTCGCGAGCTCGGCAGCTTCGAGTGGCCGGCCACCGTAGTCGATAGTGCGCACGACGTCGTGGCGAAGGTCCGTGTTGATCATCCCCCAGGCACAGAGTGTGCCGGGCGACCAAGGGACTACCACGCGCTCGATGCCGACCATCTGTGCAATCAGCGGCGCGTGAAGCGGTCCGGCGCCGCCGAATGCTATGAGGACAAAATCTCTTGGATCAAGGCCCTGCTCGACGGTAACTGCGCGGATCGCGTATGCCATCTTGACGCAAGCTACGTCGATGATGCCGAGGGCGGCCTCCTCAACCGGCATCTTAAGCGTTGCGGCAATCTTCTCGATCGCCTCCCGAGCCAATTCGCGCTTGATCGGGATCCCACCGGCGAGCGTTCCGTTTGGATCGAGCCGCCCTAGGACAACGTTCGCATCGGTGACGGTCGCCTCGACGCCACCCTTTCCGTAACAGGCCGGACCTGGGTCCGCTCCCGCGCTCCATGGTCCTACGCGGAGCGAACTATCACCGATCACTTTGGCAATCGAGCCGCCTCCCGCGCCTATATAGCTGATATCGAGAAGTGGGGTCGTCACCGGGTAGCCCTCAACATTCGCTTCGAATGCCTGTCCTGGCTCACCATTCAAGATGACGGAGACTTCACAGCTGGTACCACCCATGTCGAACGTGATCACATTCGGCCTACCGATCTGCGCCCCGAGGATCCGTCCCGCAATGCTGCCCGCTACCGGGCCAGAGAGCAGCGTGTGAACAGGCACCGCCCGTGCGGCCTGCGCGGTCATCACGCCTCCATTTGATTTCATAATGAAGACGGGTCCGCTAAAGCCTAGACCCCTCAACTCATCCAGGAGCTTGTTGAGATAAGCGGAAACCGGAGGCGCGATGTAGGCGTTGATCACCGTCGTGCTCAGTCTCTCGAATTCGCGCCGTTGACTGGCGATCTCATTTGAAACCGAAAGGACAAGCTCCGGGAACTTCTCCAAAACAACGGTGGCTATCTTGTTCTCGTTCTCGGCATTGACATATGAGTGCAGGGTCGAAACCGCAACGGAGGTGACGCCTTCGGCGACTAGATACCGCACTTTGTCTACAACCTCGTCTTCATTAACAGGCCGCAGAAGTTCTCCCTTATAGCTCATCCGCTCCCTTACACCTAGGCGGTACTCGCGCGATACGAGCGGACGAGGCTTTCGGTAGAAAACGTCGTACATTTCCGGCTTACTCATCGTGCCAATGTCGAGGACATCCTCGAAACCTTCCGTCGTCAGCAGGCCCGTCTTCGCGCCTTTGCGTTCGATGATTGCGTTGACGCCGACCGTGCTCCCATGCACGATCATGTCCAGATTGGCAAGGTCAATGCCAAGTTCTTCGATGCCATTCAGAACACCTTGAGCGACATCCGACGGTACGGTCGGCACCTTGAGAGTGATCGGTTCACTGGTCCGCTCAAATAACACGAGGTCGGTGTAGGTTCCACCCACATCGATTCCCAATCTCATGCCTTGCCCAGAGTCACTCAATTTTCTACTCCTCCCGTACTCGGTCTTCTCTGTCGTCGAACCGTCCCCGATCGAACTCGCTCGCAATTCCGAATTCGCCGCCTCGCCGGCGCATTTGGCTGCTTGTTTCAAACCGGAACACCCTGTCTTGCTGTTGCGGTCTCTGCGAATGTTCCTCCGCTGCGTCTGGAATTCGGTCGACATGTTCTCTGCATAAGAGATGTACGGAGATTGCCGGCTGGGGCTTGCTCACGTAGAGACGATCTTGTCGGAACGTGAGACAGCTCTGCCTTCCCACGCTGCCTCAATGATGCGTTCCAAGTCTCCGGCTTCGACCGGGTGAGGCAGATTCGGGATTCCGGAACTGTTGGGGGCCCAAGCGAGCGCCGCGTCGACATCCTTTGGCGTGATGCCGGCGGCTGATAGTGCCGCCGGAAGACCGGCACGCTGGCGATAACCGTCCACGAGGCGACTCCAGGCTGAAACCGTGGGGTCCACACTTGCGATAAGTCGCAGGGGTGAATCCGCAATGACAGTTGATCCCCAGAACGAAATGACCGCCGCTCCAAGCATCAGGTTGAACGCGTCATGGGAGGTTCCGGCTGCGATACCGAGAGGACGGGAGAGGGCATGGGCAAGACCGAGCTTCGTGATGTCGAAGGCTCGTGCCGCGTTCATCGAGGCAACGGCTAGCGCGACGCGATCCGGTGCCGATACGTCGGCGGCAGTCGCAAATGTCTGTGCCGCGGCGAGCGCGTAGGCTTTGGACTTGGAAGTGCCGAGCTTGCTCAGAAGAGACTCGATAACGTGCACAAGCGAGTCACCGGCAAACAGCTGCACCGTTTCGCTGTCCATCCTGGAGAGCAGCTCCGGGGCCAGTGCGACTTCGTTTGGGCGTAGCCAGTCTTCCCATACGGCGTCTCGCGTTCCTGGCGTCCCTTCGTACATCGAGAACGGAGTGACTGCTCGGTAAAGCTCGGGGCCGCAGGGCACGGCGCAATGCTCGAGTAACTCGTTGGTCCGCTCGCGGTGGTAGTAGGCGGCGAGCTTCCCTGTGTCGATTACCAAACCGGCGCCGATCGAGACGAGACGCCGAACGTCGCTCTCTACAAGTAACTCTACGACGGCAGTCGCCTCGGCGATGCTTGGACGCGCTTCGAGAACATAAGACGCGCGAGCGTGCGTCAAGAGGGTCTGAGCCTCTGGGTAATCGCTTGAGGAAGGATCGATTAGAGCGACGAATGGCGGGCGGTCCTCTGGCCACCCGATGTGCCAGGGACCGTGCAGGGCATCGGGGTCGTGTGCTGTCATCCGACTGTGATGCGTGTGGGAAGGGAGGTGACGGAGTCGAGCCCGTTCGCGCTGACGACGCAGAGGTTCTCGATCCTCACGCCTCCGAGGTCTGGGAGGTAAATGCCGGGCTCGATGGTCACGACCTGTCCCTCGGCGAGCGAATCCGTCGAGATCTTCGACACGTTGGGCGCTTCGTGGACGTCGAGGCCGATTCCGTGGCCGAGGGCGTGCCCGAAGTTCTCGCCATAACCGGCGTCCTCGATGACTTGCCGGGCGACTTGGTCCGCCTTGATACCGCTCATGCCGGGGACGATCGTCGATAGTGCGACCTCGAGCGCCTGCAAACAGACATCGACGATCTCCGAGAGCTGCGGGCTGAGGGAGCCAACTTCGAGTGTCCGCGCGCAGTCCGACCGGTATCCGTTGAGAAGACAGCCAAAGTCGACGACGACGAGGTCTCCCTCTTCGATGATTCGGTCTCCTGGTCGAGCGTGTGGGCGTGCTCCGTTTGGTCCGGAGCCGACGATGACATCGAAGGCGACGTCATCGCCACCAAGTTCGAGCACGAGGATCTTTAGGCGCCTTGCAAGGTCGGTCTCCATACGGCCGGACCAGGTTTCCTGGACCGCAGCCCTCAGTGCCTCGTCGGCGATCGCGGACGCGCGGGAGATGGCAGCGAGCTCGTGAGCGTCCTTCACTGCGCGCAGGTTCTCCACGACGCCTCGCGTTGGCACGAGGTCGAGGCCATCGCTTGCGAGCGTTTGGAAGTCTGCATAGCTCAGGTGCTCCGCTTCGACGGCGATGCGACCTTGCAGTCGCTTTGCGAGGTCGGCGAGGAGGTTACGCGCCGTTTCGACGAATTCCACCTGAGGCACGGCTTTGCCGGCCTCGGTGTAGCGAGCATCGGCGAAGAGGCGTGCGCGGTCGTGCTCAACGAGGACTGCGGCGTTGGAGCTCTCGAAGCCTGTGAGGTAGGTGATGTTCGCCTGGCCCGTGAGGAGAAACGGTTCTTTCAGGTCTGTTTGAAGTCTTTCGATGCGCTCGTTGTTCATGGACTGGGAGTGGTGGGGCGGTGAACAGGGGCGGCTTGGGCTGTGTGTGGGATAAGGACTGCTTCGAGTCCGGCCGAGCTGAGGGCATGGTCGTCACCGTCTATGACGATCTCGAACTCACCGTGTAGTCGCTTCCGAGTCTCTGCCATTGCCCGTCGCATCTCGGATGGGACGATGACTGTTGCTTGTTTCTCCACCCGGGTGAGAGCGTCAGCGAGTACGGCCGACCCGATCGGGCCGTCTACCTCGCCGTGCGGGAGCGAAGGGATGACCACGCCCGTGACCAGCTGGACGTGTTTGATCCGTGCATCTGGGAGTCTCTGAGCGACCGTTAGAGCGAGTGGCGCTCGTCCCTTTCCGGCCTTCGCGTACAGCCTTGGGACGACACCGACGGGAAGCCCTCCAGGTCGCAGCTCGATGGGAACGAGCCTGTCGAGATTCTCGAAGACCTCGCTGCGTTCCATTCCCTTGTCAGCCCTCCGGTTGTTCAGACGAACGCGGGTACCTGCGTGAGCACCTCGGGTGGATCGTCGATACGGACGTCATCCTCGATCCGCACGCCGCCGCAGCCTGGGATGTAGATGCCTGGTTCGATCGTGACGATCATGTCTCGATCGAGGATCTGCTCATTTGTCGCTGTGAGCAGGCAGGCTCGTGGTGCGATGGATGAAGTGCTCGCCGAAGCCTGCTTCTTCGATGACTGCTCGTGCAGCGCGATCGACATCGCGCGCCTTTACCCCAGGCCGGGCCGCGTCGATCCCAGCCCCCTCGGCTAGGCGAACGATGTCGATCAGCTCGCGTTGTCGCCCATCCGGTTCTTGGCCGACGACGAAGCTGCGGGTCGAGTCGGAGAAGTAGCCCTCGAATGACGCGCCGAAGTCGACTATCAGCAGGTCGCCTTGCGCAAGGCTCGTGGCGCCCGATCGTCCGTGGGGAAGGGCGGATCTCGCGCCCAGCTCCGCGAGCTCAATGCTCTCGATGCGTCTGCTCACGTGTTGCCTGGGTAGTCGCTGTGCGCGCGGTCGGAAGAGAGCAACCCAGTGGCGATGTCTTGCGCGATCGCTTCAGGAGCTCGACGTTCGGGAGGACCATAGCCGCCGCCTCCACCGGAGAGACAGCGGATGACATCTCCGCGCGAGAGCCGCAGGCGGTTGATCTTATGCAGCTTCTGTTCGCGATCGGTCCCGGGGTTCAGAACGACGTACGATGGCTCCCCTGCGCCCGCCCCGAACAGCCCCCACGCAGGTGTCTTTGAGCGCTCAAACCACAGGCTCAGCCAGGCCTCATCACATTCGACGAGCCATTCGCGTACGACGCCGAAGCCGCCTCGCCATGTCCCTGCGCCCGCCGAGTCCGTACGGAAGCCGTAGTGGCGGATCCGCATGGGATACCGTGACTCGACGACTTCGATCGGGAAATCTTTGATCGAGCCGTTGACGGAGTTGATGAGGGCGCTCTCGCCGTCGCTGCCGCTCCATGCACCCCAGCCACCCACGACAGCTTCTGGGTGGACGAACATGCGGCCCTTGGTGTCGATGCCGCTCAGCATCGTGATCATCGAGTCGCCGTAGCTTGCTCCCGCAACCGTGTCCGGGAGGACCGGCGCGAGGGCCTTCGCGACAAGGTCGATCAGCAGCCCAAGGGAACTGAAATACCACTGGCATGCGGCGGGCTGCTCGGCACCGAGCAAAGACCCCTTGCGTACACGGACTTCTAGCGGTCTGAAGGTTCCTCCGTTGATGGCCTGCTGTGGGTTGATCAGGAGCTTGAATGCGACCCGGCAGGCGGATACCGTTTGCGCTTCGCCACAGTTGATCGCTCCGCGCGCGCCGTCATCCGACTCGGTCAGATCAATAGCCATTGTGTCCCCTTCGACGATGACCTTGACCCTGACCCAATAGGGCTCGTCTGTGATCCCGTCGTTGTCGAGGCATCCTTCTGCGAAATACACGCCGTCGGGTATTGCCGTAACTGCGGCTCGATCGAGCGCTTCGCTCTGGGTGAAGATCTGGTCGCGAGCGAGCTCGACAGTCTCCTTGCCGTAGCGTTCCAGGATGGCGTGAAGTCGGGTTTCGCCCGTGCGGGCGACTGCTATTTGCGCGTGCAGGTCGCCGAGTGTCGGATGGGGGAATCGGCTGTTAAGCGCGATGAGTTCCGCCAAATCGTTGCGCATTCCACCGTCGATGATGATTCTCATCGGGGGCAGGCGCAGACCTTCCTGGTAGATCTCAGTGGAGTCCATGGGGCCGCCGGGGTCCTTGGCGCCGATATCGAGCCAGTGCGCGCGGGACGCCGAGAAGCCGACCAAGTTATCTTCGAAGAAGATGGGCGCGTAAACCGTCATGTCGTTGAGGTGTGTTCCGGTGAGGAACGAGTCATTCAAGATCCACACGTCTCCGGGACTCCACACATCGCGTCCGTGGCGCTCTTCTGTAAGAGCGACACAGATCTCGAGGTTGCCGAGGAAGATCGGCAGGCCGGCCGATTGGCCGAGAATACGGTGGTTCGCGTCGAGCAAGGCGACCGAGCAGTCCTTGCCTTCGTAGATGATCGGGGTGTAAGCGGACCTGATGAGCGTCGCGTTCATCTCATCCGCAGCCGCGATGAATGCGTTGCGAATGATCTCCGTCGTTATCGGATCAACACTCGTCTTGATGCTCACGCAATGCCTCCGAGGGTGATCAGGAGAGATCCCGACTCGTCGACTCGAACGCTGGCGCCAGGTGGCACTACCGTCGTGGCAGTTGGTTCCTCGATGATCGCCGGGCCGTCGACGCTAGCTCCGATTCCGAGTGCATCACGATTGAAGAAGGGCGTGTCCACAGCAGCGCCATCGAACCTCACTTCGGCTCGCTGGTACGGAATGGCCTCGGCAGGCGCGGTGGTCTGTGCCCTCGCCTGTGCTTGGCCGTGTTCGCCAAGGGCAGTCGAGCGAAGGACGACGAGCTCGGTTGGTGCGCCGGGGTTTGCGTGTCCGTATCGTCGTTCGTGTGCGCCGTCGAACCGCCGCTCGAGCGTCGCGCGAAAGTCGGGAACTCGGAGCTCCGCAAGCTCGACCGGGACATTCACGGTGTACTCCTGACCGACGTACCTCATTTCGAGCGCGAAGGAGGTTTCCACGGCCGCTGAGGCAACTCCCTCACCTTTGAGTGCGGCGTGGCCCTCCGCCGCGAGTTCAGCCAGCTGGCTCGCGACAGCGGGCCCGTCCGCCTCTTCGAGCGTGACGTAGTAGCTGCGGCTGAAATCGTGGCGCAGCTTCGTCTGCAGCATTCCCCACGCGCTGAACGCGCCTGGATTCGGCGGCACGACGACGTCGCGGATCTCAAGCTCGCGCGCGAGGAAGACGGCGTGCATGGGTCCGGCGCCACCGAAGGCGACGATCGCGAAGTCACGCGGTTCAATGCCCTTCTCGACCGTGATCGTGCGGATCGCTTGCGCCATCTTCGCATTCACGACGTCGAGCATCCCTTCGGCGAGCTGGATCGGCTCAAGCTCGAGCTCGTCTGCAAGAGAGGCCACAGCTTCTTTCGCAGCATCGACGTCGAGCAGCATCTGGCCGCCGAGGAAGCTCGATGGATCGATCCGTCCGACCACAAGGTTCGCGTCCGTGACCGTCGGGCCTATGCCTCCCCGGCCGTAGCAAGCCGGGCCTGGATCGGCACCGGCGCTCTCGGGTCCGACACGGAGCCCGCCGGCCTCGGAGTAGCCGATGGATCCCCCGCCTGCGCCGATCGTGTGGATATTGACGATCGGCATGAGCAACGGCAAGCCTTCGAGATCCGTTTCTTGTGCGACGTCAGGTTGACCCTCGACGATGAGGCTGACATCGAAGCTCGTCCCGCCCATGTCGATGCACAGGAGGTTCAGCCGGTTCAGTGCGGTTGCGAGCGCAACTCCCCCCATTGTTCCTCCTGCAGGCCCGGAGAGGAGCGTCTGTATCGGGCGGCGTCTGGCGCTCACTGCGGTGAGTACGCCGCCGCTGGATTGCATGACGTGCAGTGGTACCGCAAGCCCGTCGCGGCGCAGCGCAGCCTCCAGACGCTCGAGATAGGTCGAGACAGTTGGTGCGACGTAGGCGTCGAAGACCGCGGATGAGGTTCGCTCGTATTCACGCCATTCCCGTGCGACTCGGTGCGAGAGGGAGACATTCGCCGTGGAGAACACGTCGTGTATCGCTTGCTCAGCGGCCAGCTCATGCTCGGGATTTAGGTAGCTGAACAGGAACGCGACAGCGATCGACCGAATTCCCTCACGCTGTGCTCGCCGGGCCGCGTCCTTGACTTGGGCGAGATCGAGAGGCTCGAGCTCGTGTCCGAGGTAGTTCAGCCTGCCGCGGATGGGAACGATGTTGCGGCGAGGAACGAGTGGAGCTGGCTTGCGAAAGTGAAGGTCGTACAGCTTCGTGCGCGTGCCGCGAGCGATCAGGTAGGTGTCGCTTGCGCCCTCGGTTGCAAGGAGAAGGACCCGCTCTCCCCGGCGCTGCAGGAAAGCGTTAAGGCCAACGGTGGTTCCATGGACGGCGAACGCGATGTCGCCAAGCGATCGCAGCATTTCAGCGACGCCCTGTACCACACCTTTAGCGGGATCGGCCGGCGTTGTCGGGACTTTGCCGCTGAGGTAGGAGCCGCTGCTCTCGTCGTAGATGACGATGTCGGTGAACGTTCCGCCGATGTCCATTGATACGCGCTTGCTAGTCACGTCGAGGCGTCCTCTCCCGCCGTCGGTTGCGGGTGCCGAGGAGCGAAGTTCGCCGCCTGGTAGGAACCTTTCGGGATCACGCAGAGCCTGAGCTGGGACGGAGCCGACGCGTTGTGCATCACCGTTTGCGTAGCCACGTGCGCGTTTGCGTCGCGGAAGTTGTTCGGAGCGCCGCTGTTCATATTCCGCTCAAAGCGCGGGAACCAGCTGCTTGTGATCTCAAGGCCGATCCGGTGTCCAGCCGCAAAGCGCATCGCGGTCGGCGTGAGCGGGATGCGAAACGGATAGACCGCTCCGGGCTCGAGCAGTGAGGGAGACTCAAACGAATCGCGGAATCGCGCTCTAAGCACGCCGTGTGAAATGAAAATCATCCGTCCGTCTGGATGAACATCGACGAGCCGCGCGTGCCAGTCGGTGTCCGGAGCTGAGGATGCCGCATGCAGCTCCAGGACGACCGGTCCGACCACGTCGACGTCCTCCGCGAGCGACGCCGTCAAGTAGGTGAGAACATCTGGTCGTATCGCCGTCTCGCGATCGTCGATCGGGCCGGCGTGCATGCTCCACGCAGAGGTCACCGGATGGAGCGGGTCGTAGGTGTACTCATCCGGGGGCTCGTCATCGGGCGCCTGAAACGACAGGTGGCCGCCGCCGTTGAACTCGCCCGGGGTCCCGTCTCCGTGCAGGAAGAGCTGCCTCTCCTGAGCTTCGGGCAGCGGCCAAGTGTCAGCGTCCCACCATTCGTTGGCACCCATCACGAAGATGCGAACGCGTTTCGTTGGCGGGTCGCCGCCGCCCTGCTTCATCCAGCGATCGAAAAAGCCGATGATGTATCCCTGCAGGTCGATCAGTGAGTCGGGGCCAAAGTCGACACCGTTCAGATCGGTGCGGACGTTCACCCAGTGTGCCCATGGGCCGACGATGAGCTCCTGGCCCGCGCGGGGGCTCTCGTCCTCTGCGTGGGCCGTCATTCCTTCGAAGTTGGCGATGGCCCCCTCGACAACGAGGTCGTACCATCCGGTGATTCCGAGGGCTGGCACGTCGATCGCAGGCCAGGCGTCCATGTATTCGCCAGCTCGCCAGTAATCGTCCCGATTGGGGTGGTCCATCATCGCCGCCCACCACGGTGGCTGGGTGACGCCGGCAGCCTCAAACATGCCCGAGATGGGCAGTGTGTCGAAGTACGGCTCGGGTCCCTTCATGACGTTGGTCATGAAGTTGCGGATCTGGAAGCTGTGCCGGCCCCCCTTGATGCCAAGCTCGCCCATCGCCAGCAGGAACACGCCGTTAATGATCGGGTAGCCGTTGTAGAGGTCAGCTTGTGGGCTGATTGGGACGATCGCCTTCAGCCCGCGCGGTCGATCTGCGGCGGCACGCCACTGCGTATAGCCGACGTACGAGCGGCCGATCATGCCGATGTTTCCGTCGCACCAGGGCTGCTGGTTGATCCATTCGACGGTGTCGAAACCGTCTCGGCGTTCGTGTATGTAGGGATGCCATTCCCCATCGGAGTCGAAACGGCCGCGCACGTCTTGGACGGCGAGCGCATACCCCGCGTCTAGCAACGCATCTACGAATCGGCGGTCGTATGGGATGCCGCGTGCCGGATCGTTGACGCCGTCGCGTTGCTCTACTTTGTCGTACATCGTCCTGATCAGGACGACCGGATGCGGCAAGTCATCATCGGGCAGCACCACGTCCAGAGACAGATGGGTGCCATCCCGCATGGGGACGAGGAGCCCGTAGAGCGTCCTACGCTTGCCGCTCACTTGATGATGAACATCTCATCGACCGACGCGAAGCTCGAGATGACCTCAGGGCCGACGTCGGTGATGATCACCGTATCCTCGACGTGATAGCGAGCGTCGCCGTGCTCGATGTGAGATGGCTCGACACACACGACCATCCCGGGCTCGAGCACCGATGTGGCATTCGCGGCGAACTCGAAGCCTTCGTGCACAGTCAGGCCGATGCTGTGGCCAAGTGTTCCCCAGGGATGGACAAGGTCGCGTGACTCGAACTGTTTCTGCGCAAGGTCGAAGATCTCGTTCGCATGGGTCCCGGGACGGAGCGCCTCGATAAGGATCTGCTCGATCTCGACTAGGCCCGCATAGATCTCTCTCTGCCTGACCGACGGCGATTGCGCCACGGCATTACGCGAGATGTCTGATACATAGCCGGCGAACGCCGCTCCGAAATCCACGTGCACGACCTCGCCGGCCGCAATCGGCCGCTCAATCGACAGCGTGTGGACGATCGTCGAGTGAACCCCTGCGTGAACATGCGTATGACCGGTTGCGTCTGCACCGAGGAGCAATGCATTGCTCTGCATCCTCGCCGCCAATGCTTTCTCGGTGTCTCCGGGTTGGCTCAGGGCGAAGGCGGTCTGGATCGCCCTATCGCTGTTGTAGGCGGCGATCCGGAGAAGCTCGAGCTCTCCGGATGTCTTCACCACGCGGGCTTCTTCGAATACTTCGGTCGCGTCAACGATTGTCGCTTGCGACGCAGCGGCCTCAACCCGCTCGACAGCCGGACGTGACATGGCCGTGAGCTCGACACCGATACGGGCACCCTCCAGTCCAAGGTCGGCAAGCAAGCCGCGGAGCAAGCCAAGAGCATCGACTCCTGCGTTGGGACCGAAGCGGAATCCGCGGATATCCGAGATCCACGAGTACTCGTTGAAGTAGAACTCGTCGGCTTCGTTGATCACGACGCCTTGTCCACCGGAGGCTGTGGTCACGACGAAGGAGAGCAAGAGCGGATGGGGCACCCACGCACCACCCGTATACGTCACGTTCGCTGCTGATGACGCAATCACCGCGTCAAGCTGATGCCTTCCCAACGTGCGAAGCAGCCGCTCTCGATCGAGGAGCTCGCGTCTGTCTTGACGCGCGCGGTCCAGCACCGATCGGAAGTCGTGAGCCATGCCTATGACATGTGTGGTCGAAATGTCGGTCACGATGTCATTCTCGACCACGCGTCGAGGCCGACGGCGAAGAGAATGATCAGCCCCTGGATGATCTGCTGGTAGATGGGGTTGACGTTCAACAGATTGAAGCCGTTCCCGATCAGTGTGAGGAGGAGCACCCCGAGCACCGTGCGCCAGATCGCACCTTCGCCGCCGAAGATGCTCGTGCCGCCGATGACGACGGCGGCGATGATCGTCAACTCGATGCCAGTACCAGAGTCCGCCTGGCCCGTCTGCACGCGAGAACTGAGGATAATGCCCCCAAACGCGGCTGCGAGGCCGGAGATCCCGAAGGCAGCGGTGCGAATGAGGTTGACGCGAAGCCCCGATAGCCGCGCTGCGAGTTCGTTGCCACCGGCGGCGAACACGTACCGACCGAACACCGTGGCTTTCAAGAGCACCGTGAGGAGCACCGAGAACACAAGCCACGACCAGGTGCCGTAGCTGACACTAAACAGTCTGTTTCGGCCAAGGATGGCGTACGAAGGGCTGGTGACCGTGATCAGATAGCCCTTGGTCAAGACGAGCGCGAAGCCACCGAGTACGAAGCCGCTACCGATCGTCGCCATGAACGAGTTGATACGCCCGATCGTCACGAGGAAGCCGTTTGTAATCCCGGCGCCGAGGCCCGTAAGAAGGCCTACAGCAAGCGCGGCAGCAGGTCCGAGGTGTGGCTCGAGCATCGCAGCCACCACGCCGGCCAAGCCGAAAACCGCCCCAACCGAGAGATCGAATCCACCGGAGATGAAGACGACAGTCTCTCCCGCCGCGATGATGCCGAACGCACATGACTGGTCGAGGACATTCAGCAGGTTCGTCTTGGAGAGGAAAGGAGCGCTCGTAAGCGAGAGCGTCGCGAACAAAGCCACGAAGGTAATGACGATCGCATACTCCCTCGCGAGACTCAGCCGCGCGCGTCTGAGTCCTAAGACTTGCCACCATTTAGACGCACTGGTCACATCGACGGTGTTCATGAGATTGAAGCCGCTCCCACGGGAGCATCGCCGTCATGGCGAGCGTCGTATTGGTCTGCCGCAAACGCAGCACGCATTACGAGGTCGTCCGTTGCAGTTTCGCCGTCGAACTCTGCGACGATCCTTCCCAGCCGCATGACGAGGATGCGGTGTGCAAGTCCAAGAACCTCCTCCAACTCCGATGAGATGAGCAGGACTCCCATGCCCTCCTCGGCAAGTCGTGCGATGAGTTCATAGATCGCGTGTTTCGCGCCTACATCCACGCCTCGAGTGGGCTCGTCAGCAATGAGAACTCGTGGCGGTCGGAATAGCCACTTCGCGAACAGCACCTTCTGCTGGTTACCACCGGAAAGGTCCTCGACAGTCGTGTTAACGCCTGGCGCTCTGACGTCAACAGTGGCGATGATGCGTTCGACAGCTGCTCTCTCTTGCTTTGGGCGGACGAAAGTAGCAGCAGCGAATTCGCGGAGATGGACAAGGCTGACGTTCTGCGTGATTGACTGTCGCATCAGAAGGCCTTGCTCTTTGCGCGATTCGGGCAGGAGGGCGATACCAGCGTTGATTGCGTCACGCGGTCGCCGTATCTCGACTTCTCTTCCCTCCACAGTCACGGTTCCGGCCAGCCGGCGGTCGACTCCGAACACGGCACTTGCGACCTCCGAGCGGCCGCTACCGATCAGGCCGGCAAGACCCACGATCTCCCCTGCGCGCACGTCGAACGACACGTCGTTGACGTTCTTCTGATGAAGACCGCGAACAGACAAGAGGATAGGCGCTTCAGTAGGCGGGACGTGTTTCTGTGGAAACGAGAGCTCGATCGTTCTGCCCACCATTGAGGCGACTAAAGAGCGCGGCGTTTCGGCGCTCGCCGGTCCCGTGCGAACCAATGACCCGTCTCGAAGGACGGTGATGACATCGCTCAGAGCAATGACCTCTTCGAGGAAATGCGTGATGTACAGGACAGCGCGCCCCTCCTCCTTGAGGGATCGAACAACGTCGAATAGCCGGGATGCCTCGTCTGCTGTGAGCGCGGCAGTGACCTCGTCCATGATGATCAACCGGGCATCTCGGACTAGTGCTCGCAGGATCTCAACCTGAAGCTGTTCCGATACTCGGAGCCCGCCAACTCTCGCGTCAGCCGGTAGGGAGAATCCTGTCCGCGTAATCAACTCCGTGTAGCGAGCCGAGAGACTTCCGCTTCGAAGCATCCCCGCGGCTCCTTCCTCCCGACCAAGAAAGACGTTCTCGAGGACGCTCAGTTGGGGAATCACGGCACGCTCTTGGCCGACAATCGTGATCCGACCTTGCAGCAGCGCATCTCGGGTCGAGCGGAAGCGCACCTCTTGACCATCGATCACGATCGCCCCTCCATCGGGCGGAAAGAACCCAGCGATGATCTTGCCCAGCGTCGATTTGCCTGCCCCATTCTCACCGACAAGGCCGTGGATAGCCCCCCGCGTGAGGGTCACCGTCACATCACGCAACGCCTGCACACCACCGAAGTTCTTGGTGATGCCACGGGCGACGAGAAAGTCAGTCAATTGCATTCATCCTGTGCAGGAGGCGCCGTTGGAAGTCGGGATTGAAGAGGTGTCGGCCGATTCGCACATCAGCCGACACCTCATGCGCTTCAACTAGTCGCCGTTAACCCGACCACTGCGGGACGAAGTGCGTCTGCTTCAGCACTGCCTTCGTCAGCAGCGGGGTGCGGTGGGTGTAGGTGAACGGGTTGATTCCCTGAGGCGGCAAGCTCGGATTGAGAATGTGCCGCATCAGCACATACCCCGTGAGCCGCCCCTGATCGATGGGCTGGGTGATCACGGTCCCGAACCACTGACCTGACTCAACCGCCGCGACACCAATTGCGCTTGCGCCCAATCCAACGATGTTGACCTGCTTTTGCTTGTGGACGTTGGCTATCGCGAGCGCGGCTCCACGCATCATCTGATCGCCACTACCCGTGATTACGTTCAGCTTCGGATGAGCTGACAAGAAGTCCTCGGCAACCGTCTCACCAGGCCCGGGCAGGTACTGCCCGGCCTGCGAGTACGCAACCAGATGCAGATTCGGGGAGGCCTTCATTCCCTTCAGGAAGCCGAGTTTGATCGCAACCTCCGCTGAACTCGCTCCGCCACCGATAAAGCCGATCTGGCAATCCGAGATGCCTTTGCAAGCTTCGGCGGACATCTGCGCAAGCCAGATGCCTCGCTGATATTGCGGCTCGATGACAGTGCCAGCCATGCCTGGAATGTGCGGCTTCACGGTCTCGTAGTCATTGCCGACCGGGTTGTTGAAGTTGACCACCTGGATCTTGTGGCTAACGGCATCCTCCACTGCGGGGACAACCCCAACGGCGTCCAGGGGCAAGAACGCAATGCCTTGGAATGTGCCCTGGGTTGCAATGTCTTCGATCGTGTTGAATTCCTTCTGCGAATCGAAGCCCGTGTCGAAGTCAACAACCTTCACGTTCGAACACGTGGAGAGAAAGTCGCGAAGTCCCTTCTCGATCGCTTGACCGTAGGTGTTGGCTAGCGCCGAGACAAACGCGATCTGAATTGGCTGCGACCCACATGAAGCCGGGTGTGTCGGCTCGACCAGGGTCGGCGGCGGCTTCTTGGCAGCCACAGCAGAGCCAGACGCGACGGCCATAACGAGCACAGCTATGGCTGCGAAAAGCAATACTCTGATCTTCGCCACGCGGCAAGTTGATCCGCGACATGTCTTTCTAGCCCACCCACCGGTGCCACTCATCTTTCCTCCTTTCCGGGGGAACGACTGTCGGCCCAACGCTGACCAGACCGCTTGAGCGTCAGCACGCAGCCACAGGCCGCCATATGTGATCGTCTGAGCACCGAACTCCAACCTATGGCCACTTGATCTTTCCTTCCTCCGTTGCTCCTTCTGCTGTCAAGAGAACCCCGGCGAGAATGCACTCCTCAGTACCCTTGTTGGCCCATCCGTGGGGTGCAGCCAGCTGTACCACCACATCACCAGGGAAGAGTGTGATCTCGCGCTCATGCAGTACAAGCGTCATCTCCCCGGAGATGACGATCATGTAGTCGACGGTCTGCGTCGAGTGGATATCGACTCGCGCGCCAGGCGCATAGGTCGCAATCCGGCAGATGCTCCCACCTAGTGGCGGCTCTACTTGGAACCCGCCACGGGTGGCATCTTCCGTCCCGCGATACGCAGCGGGAACTGACCCAGTACTCCAGATCTCGTCAGAACACGTTTCGCCGAAGTCAAAGTGAGCTAGAGGCTCGCCCTCGAAGAGAACCGCGGGCTCGCCCGACTCTGTCCAACCGTTCACCACTCGCTTCATGGGCGACCTCCAATAATCTCCGCCGTTGCCCCGTCCGCGATGATGAACCCATAGTCACCGGGGTCGACCTTCGTCATCGGCTCGCGCACAAGAACGAGCAGACTGGGATCAAACGGAGCGGTTACCACCTCGAGCACTTCGAACGTCGCCGGGTTGATGATCGATGCAAGCTCAAAGCCAGCGGGGACCTCCTCGCCGAGCCGACGCGCGGTCACGTTCGACAGCATCATCCCGCCTTGGTGCGGGCGCATGTATGCCATACGCTCGACGATCACCTGACTGTCCGGTAACTCGAGCTCCCCGTCAAGCATGCCCAGCGACCTCATGACATTCCGAGCACCGCGTACACCTTTGGCGATGTAGTGCTCGTTGAGCTGCTGACCGCCACCGAGCTCGCTCACTACGACCTTCACGCCGCAGGAACGGGCGTAATCGCCCAGGGTGCCCGCAAACGACGGCGAGCGATACAGGATCTCGCAGCCAAACGCCCGGGAGAGCGGACCCTCATCGTGCATGTACACGTAATCGACAGTCGCCAAGTTGCCCCCCGAGTGAAAATCGATGAGCGCATCGCACCCGGGCAGAAGCACGTCCACGATCACCCGGGCGAGCTGCTCGGTCAGGACACCATCGGGGTCCCCCGGGAACACGCGATTGAGGTTGCTCATGTCAAGCGGCGTGTTCCTCGTCAGCGACTGAAGCGCGTAGGGGTTGGCGACAGGGAGCGCGATGACTTCCCCGACGAATTCGACCAGGTCAAGGCCCAGTACGAACTGACGCACCGTCTCCACCCCAACTGGCTCATCCCCGTGGATCCCACCGATGACCGCGAGTCGGGGGCCGGACCCACTGCCAACCACGCGATGAAGCACAAGCTCGAGCCGGTGACCGTTCGAGAGAGCGGCGACCGGGACTCGCTCGACAGTCCGCCGCTCGAGAGGCTGGGTTGCACTCATGCGCTGCTCCTCGCCGTTGAGTACCGGGAGAGAACCTCGAACCTGTTGACAACTGGCGCCACTGCGTAGAGCGACTCAAGCTCTTCACGCACACGAACTCGCTCCGCGGACGCCACCCAAGCGTCTATGCCGGACGTCGACTCCCAGACCGAGACGACCTCGAAGCGACCCTCTCGCCGCACCAGCACGGATTCGACGAGGTCGGAGACCCCGCCGGCGAGACCTAGAACGTCGAGCGCGCGGAAGCGCTCGACGAACTCCTGTTCGCGCCCGGCGCGGATTCGCAGCTCCTGAACGGTGAAGAGTGGGCCTCGAGGAGTAGATGCGGTGAGCGGAGTGCTCGCAGCCGCCCGTTCTCCGGCCCCGTCCACAGCGGCAAGATCGCATCCCGTTTGCCGACCTGCAATGACCGGAATACCATCAATCGATACGTGCAGCACATCAGTGGTGACACACGGCTACTCCGCTACTTTCTGGTTGCCGCTGAAGAGCTGCACTTCGGGAGAGCTGCAGAACGGCTCCACATCGCCCAGCCCTCACTCAGCCGAGGCATCCACAGCCTCGAGGAAGCGCTAGGGGTAGAACTCTTCGTGCGGGTAGGCAGAAGCGTCCGGCTCACGCGGGCGGGTGAAGTCCTCCAGCGGTCCGCTCCCCAGGCGCTCGAAGAGCTTTCCCGGATCTTCGAGGAGTGCCGCGCAGCAGGCCTCGGCCAGCTGGGTCACCTTTCTGTCAGCTTCCTTCCCAGCGCACGGGTTCTCGTTCTTGAAGCCGTGGAGCATTACCGACGCCGCCATGGCGCGATCCACCTTGCACTCGATGAGGCGCTCGACGAACACCAGCTCGCCGACCTCGCGGCCGGACGGATCGACATTGCAGTCGTTCGTGATCGACGTCAGCGACCGAGCCTCTCCTTTCAACGGCTCATCGACGCCCGACTGTGCGTCGCACTACCGCTCTCCCACCCCCTCGCCAGGAGCAGCGAGCTCAGCTACGCAGATCTCTCCTCAGAGGATTTCGTCCTGTGGCCCCGCCACGAATCGCCGGATGGCTTCGATCGAGTGATCGCCGGCTGCCGACACGCCGGATTCGAGCCGAACGTGGCAGCCGAGACCTCAGGAGCGCAGATGGTGGCTGCGCTTGTGGCCGCTGGCTTAGGCGTTTCCGTCCTTGGATCTGGCCTCGGCGGAATCGTTCAGCCCGGCGTGGCCTTTGTCCCCCTTCGCGACGAGCGTGACACGCTGTACGTCGGTTGGCGCACCCGCGACAAGACCTCCTTGAGGATCGCCTTCGTGGAAATGTTGAGCGCCGTCGCCGCTCGCCGCCAGACTGCCAATGGGCAGCGCGTCGAGTCGAAATCCGAGCAGCGCATGACACCGACCTCGCTCACCCCAGCGACCTAAGAACCTCGAGCACCGCCACCTCTGAGTGGCCGCAGGGCTACGGAGAAGAGAACCAGTCGACCGGCATGCAGGCCGCGGATGCCATTCGAGTGTGCGGTTGGCTCGGTCGAGTCAGCGAGCGGGACAGGGATCTTGCCCGGGCCGAGGCTTGTCAGCGACGGTCGACACCGCCAGTGCGCGCCCTACCTGTTCTCCAACAGCGTCGCCACACCCGTGGTCGCGGCCAGCATCCGAGCGCTCGACCTGATCGAGAGCTCGCACGAGTTGCGCGACCCGCTGCGCGAGAACACCCGTCACTTCCGAGCAAGCATGACCGATCTCTCGGGTTCGACGTCCTCCCCGGAGAGCACCCATCGTGCCGGTGATGATCGGCGACGAAGTCGAGGCCGCCACATTCTCCGCGCGGCTCGTCGACCTCGGGGTTTACGCCGTCAGCTTCTCCTACCGCGGCGCCGCCCCGCATCCGCACCCAGTGTCCGCCGCACATACCACCAGCGGCCTGGTCACAGGATGGCCCTCTGTTTGGCCGTCAGATTCGAGCGACGGTTGGTTCCGGCGATGCGAGCCGCTCGGGGAGTCGCGCGATCCCCGGCATTGATCCGGTCCGAGAGACGCACGGCGAAGTGAGTCGGAAGTGAACCGACCAGTACGGAAAGATGAGTGTCAAATCGGTAGACACCTCTTCGGCCAGCGATAAGTCCTTTCGTAACCGGCTCGACTTCACGGCGACGCCGCGGCGGGCCGGGGACTCCTCCGCATTTCGGGAGAGAGTCCTCGCTCCAGCAGTGCACTAGCCACGTGCCTCGCGGGCCGGCGGCTCATCGACGGCGCTCTGGCAGCCGGTCTTCCAATCGCTGGCCGAGCCCACGCTCTCCCAACTACGGGGAGTGCCATCACTTTGAAGCAAGAAGACCGAAGGTGTCCGCTTCCCTCGCACCCAGGACGTGGAAACGGGGCTCCTGATTACGCGGCGCGCCGACGACGCCCGTTCATAGCAGCCTTCTTGGTCTTGCGACGGCGGTTCACGGCCGCGGTCTTGGACTTGCGACGCCCGTTCGCTGAGGTTGCCTTCGTCTTTCTGCGACGGCGACCATTCACCGGTGGGGCGGCCAGACTGCGGCGGGCAGTGCTCACGCCGGGTCGGCGGCCGCGACGCTTTACCTCAGTTCCTTTCGAGAGCCACTGCCTTGCTTCGTCCTCTGAGATGTCCAGACGCACTGGATTACGGCGAGCATCGGGTGGCGTCAGCGTCATCGTCCACGCCCTGCCGTCAGCAATCTCTTTACCGCTCAGATCCGATATAACCCTCTCGACAACAGTGCGGGCCACTATTTGTCCTCTCTCGAGACAACAGCAAAAGGATCCTATCACGGCAGGATGCACTCCACTCTTTCCCGCTCCTCTGCGGCCATTTAGCGTGACGATTCGCTCGACCTCGTCTCAAACTGACAACAAAGGAGGAGCCGCAAGCCAAACTCGCGGTGACGAGTGTTTGACCGAATGGCGCTCGCCGTCCCACGTACAGCGTGACATAGTCGTCCCTTAGCCCGGGCGCGTCGGCGCGTCTCATGGGGCAGAGGATCGAGCTCCGAGCGGAGATCGCCGCACCTCTTAGAGCAATCGCACCGTCTTCACTGCGTCAAGGATGGCGTCGTGGTAGTTCGAAGGGCGAACACAGTCACCGATTGCGTAGATGTCCATCTCGGCCGTGCCGCCGGCGAGCGTGTCCGCGAGCTCGCTTGCGGGCTCCATGCCCGCCGATAGCACAAGCAGGTCTGCTTTGAGCCGCATGCTGCGCGCTTCGTTCGTCTGGATCTCGACGAGGTCGCTCGTCACGCTTGCGACCATCGCGGATAGGCTGATTTGGACCTTGGGGTGACCGAGTAGCCTCTCACGCACAAACATTCCCGGCCTCCCTCCAATGTCAGGTGCGAGGGATTCACCGACTTCCACGATGTGGACGTTCCATCCGTCATCAGCGAGATAACTCGCAGCTAAACATCCCATCCAATTCCCGCCGAGGACTACCCCACGTTTGGCGTTCCGGTTGGACTCATCTTCTCCTAGTCGTGCCCCTTCCCCAGCAAGAACATCTAAGGGAGAGACTACGTGCGCGGAGGGTTCGAGCGGCAGTTCAAACGTGGCGGGCATTGCCCCTGTTGCGAGAATGACAACGTCGGGAGATTCGTCTTCCACCAGGCTCGCTGAAACGTTTAAATCGCAAACCACTCGAACACCGAGGCGTTCTAGTTCTCTCTCAAGGAACCTAACTGGCCACATCATCGCCTCTCGACCGGGGGCGCGAGCGGCATAGCGCACCTGGCCGCCAACACCTCTATCTCGTTCATAGACGACGACCTTGTGCCCACGCAGCGCGGCCGTCCGCGCGGCCTCGAGTCCCGCCGGGCCTGCACCGACGACCATAACCTCCCGTTGATGCCGCGACCGTCGGATGTCCCCAAACAAGCTCTCTCTTCCGGTGGCTGGGTTCACGGCGCAGTAAGCGGGCGAGTCGAGCGCCAAGAAATGGGAGCACTCTGAGCAACTAGTGCATGGCCGGATGGATCCCAACTCTCCTGCAACGGCCTTCCTAACGAGGTCAGGATCAGCGTGTAATGCGCGCCCTATCGAGACGAAGTCGATATCACCGGCTCGAATAACCTGATCGGCGGATGCGAGATCCGTTCCGAGCTTGCCAGTTGTGCCTACCGGGATGGTCAGCACTTCGCGGATCCTTCTTGCAGAGCCTAGATGCTCCGCAGGAACGGCCTCCATCGGCGGGATCATGTGCAACGACGATTCGTAGATCCCTCCAGTCACATCAATGAAGTCGACGGAGTTGAGCTCGAGTTCCTGGGCGAAGCCGATGGTTTCCTCTAAGTGGAGGCCATCGCTAACGAACTCGTCTGCACATAACCGATAGAGAAGTGGCATATCGTCGCCGATCCTCTCTCTCACGTCCCTCACGACGGCGAGGGGGAATCGCGCCCTATTCGCGAACGAGCCGCCCCACTCATCGTGGCGCTGGTTCGTCAACGGCGAAAGGAAGCTGTTGAGTAGGTAGCCGCTGGCGCCGTGAATCTCAACGGCATCGAACCCGGCCCGCATGCATCTCGACGCTGCATCGCCGAATTTGCCGACAAGATCGCGTATCTCCTGAGCGGTCAGCTCACGAGGCAAGTAACCCCCCGTTTGACGGCATCGGACGGGAGAGGCAGCGACAGGCTGGCGCCATGTATTGCGCACATTCGTCTCCCGCCCACTGTGGCACAACTCAGCGGAAATTCTTCCGCCGGCAGAGTGCACGGAGTCGGCCAATGCTGTGAGGCCGTCTAAGACGTGATCCGCATGAACACCTAGTTGATACATTCTTCCCTTGCCGGACGGGAGGACGTATGCCGCCTCGCAGCGAAGCAGCGCCACGCCTCCGCGCGCTCTCGCGACGAGATATCGGATGTACCGATCGGTTACGCTCCCGTCTTTTCGACAGAAGTTTTTCTCCATTGGAGCCATCAAGACGCGGTTCGGGAGTTCGAGATTGCCTATCATCCCGCTCGCGAACAGGTGATTCTCAGATTTCACGGGCGGCAGTTCTCACTCTGCTGCGATGCCGCGAACCAGTGAGCCCGGCTGACCGTCACCGCTCCACCCGCGAGGTTGACCAACGGCTGCGACGTCGAGCGCAGTCTCATACCCCGCAGCATCCGGTGGCTGGCCACCCGCAGATGATGTGCGCGAAACCGGGTTTGCACGTGTCGGCACTCCCAAGAGATTCGGATCTCCGGAGAGACCGCCGACAAGGTGACAAGCAACCCACCGAGGCGGAACAGCGCCGGGCACCGACCGCCATTCAGGCGTCACTTTGGAACAGATCTCCACCGCGACCGGGCACCGAGTGTGAAAGACACATCCCTGTGGGGGCGACGTCGGGCTCGGGAGGTCCCCCTCCAGGACAATCCGAGCCCGCTGTAGTTCAGCAACCGGATCCGGGATCGGAACGGCTGAGAGAAGTGCCTGTGTGTACGGATGCTTCGGGTCCTCGAAGAGAGAGGAAACCTCGGCCGATTCCATCAATTTGCCGAGATACATAACTAGCACGCGGTCACAGATCTGCCGAACCACACCGAGATCGTGCGCGATGAACAAGAGAGTTAATCCGCGCTCTTTCTGAAGCCGCTGGAAAAGATTTAGTATTTGCGCCTGAATCGACACGTCGAGCGCCGAAACGGCTTCGTCAGCTACTAGAAGACTTGGCTCAACAGCGAGAGATCGAGCGATGCTAACTCTTTGCCGTTGTCCTCCGGACAGTTCATGTGGATGGCGTTCCCGAATCGTTCCAGCTAGCCCGACCTCGTCTAGAAGCTGAGCGACTCTCGCGACGGTTTCTCTCTTCGTCTTAGCAAGGCGGTGAATCTTGAGAGCCTCTCCGATGATATCGGCGACGGTCATGTATGGGTTCAAAGATGAGTATGGATCCTGAAAGACCATTTGCACGTCGCGCCGCAATTTTCGGAAACCCTTTGAGTTTGTGCTCGGATATGGGATCCCGCGGTAGGTCAGCGAA
>Ga0070731_10001351_pt1 | contig 25599 bp, 24 predicted proteins | sample Coa_R1_2_FD_66448 | JGI IMG/M metagenome (GOLD analysis project Ga0070731, IMG submission 66448) | Surface soil microbial communities from Centralia Pennsylvania, which are recovering from an underground coalmine fire - Coalmine... | ecosystem: Environmental > Terrestrial > Soil > Unclassified ... | reverse complement strand
GGTCGCGCGCCCGGTAGATGTGACGCGACCCGAACCCCTTGCGCGCCTTGACGAGAACCGGATAGGGGATTTCGGCCGGGAGGTCGCGCGGCAGCCACGTCGGCGGCGTCCCGATGCCCCGCTCTTCGAAGAAGCAGTGGGCGAGGTACTTGTCCGAGCAGCGCCGGATGGCCTCGGGCGACGGGACGAGGACCACGGCGTCGCCCAGGCGGTCCCGGTGCGTGGCGAGAACGAGGTGGTCGAGGTCGGTCAGCGGGACGATCAGGCGCACGTCGTGCACCTGGACGAGCTCGCGGAGTGCGTCGACGTAGCCGGGGTTGTGGACGGGCGGCAGGAGCGCGCGGCGGTCGGCGTGGTAGAGCGCGGGCGCCAGGTCGCTGAGGTCGGCGGCAATCGTGGTTGCGCCGGCGCGGCCGAACGCGGTGACGATGTCGACGCGCTGCCCGGCGCACGTGAAAAGGACGGCCGTCACACAGCCCAGCGTAGCTTCGGACGCGGCCGAAGAATGCTCAGGAGCGAGGCACGAAGACCCCGTGGCTGACGAGCATCAGGTCGCCGCCTGCCGTTCCGCGTTGGTACTGGGCGACCAGCGCAACGCGGTAGAAGTGCGGTCCCGGCCCGGGGCGATCGATGACCATGTGCTGTTGCGTGACCGTGAGCACGGGCATGTTCAGCATGCACTCGAGGGCGCCTCGACTCGGCGGGCTGCATCCGTTGTCGGTCGGGGACGTATAGACGATGAACCAGGGTTGCGTGCTTCCGACCGAGGGTGACCTCCACGTAAGCCTCACGCTGGCATCGGGATTCCGCGTGGCGTGCAGGTGCATCGTGCGCGTCAGCGGGGCCTCCTGAACGGTGTTCTCGTCGCGCACGATTCGCATCGCCGACGCCGATCGGGCGACTGCGACGAGCAGTAGTGGAATCAGCGCGAGTACGACCGTCGCGGGTGCGACCCGCCTCAGGTCGATGTGTGCCTCGCCTCGCACCGAGGCGAAGGAGCGTACGCGCCGGCCCAGGGAGGGTAGGCAGAAGGCGACGCCGACGACGAGCAGGATGAACGCGGGCAGTCCCGGCTCGACGAGGCGGAAGTACGTGGCAGACGGAAAGTCGGACCGAGGCGAGCTGGCCTTGACGATCCCGAAGCTCACGAACCAGACGACCACGAACAGGCCCTTCAGCGGCGCCCTGCGGATGACGCCGAATGCGCCCGCGACGACGAGGAACTCGAGGAAACGCAGGCTCCAGAACACTTCACGCAGATTGGCGAGCTCGACGCCGAAGTGGTGCATGTTCAGCGGCAGATACTTCGTCGTGGCGACGGCCAGCGGATGAGCGCCCGCCGCGACGCGGAGCTGCGAATACGAGCTCGAGGTCAGGGGCACATATCCGAGGCCGCGGAGCTTCCAGAGAAACAGGGTCACCAGCGACGGAACGAGTGCGGTCGCCCACAGGATCGTCTGGCGGGGACGACGAAGGCCGACCAGCAGCACCGCGACGGCCGGCAGGAAATATGCGTTCGACGGCTTGATCGCGATGGCCGTGCCGCCCAGTAGTCCGGCGATCACCGTCTCGGTCGACGAGCCTGTTTCGACCGCCCGCAACGTCAGCCACACACACCCGAGGACGACCACGAGCGACGGCAGGTCGGCCATGTTCGTGAATCCGAACCAGTGCGGGGCAAGGAAGAGCTGGTCGAAGACCCAGTGGTACTTCGGGACGAAGCCGTGGAGCAGCAGGAGGGGGCCTGCTACCCACAGCGCAGCGGCGAACCACGCGTAGACACGGCCGAACAGCCGGTCGGCGACTGCCCAGAACAGGATCAACGCGAGCGGCACGAGCACGATCGCCTGAAAGAGGACGATGACGGCGACGCCGTTGACCAGCGACGGGCCCGCGACCAGGGGCACCCAGGCGTAGTAGACGGGCAGCCCGTAGCCGACGACTGCCTGTGGGATCTGGAGGTGGCCGATCGCCCACTGTTCCGTCCAGTAGGAAGTCGCGTCGCCTCCCGAGTACCAGATCCACCCGTTGTGCGGCGTCCTGAACCCGAACCAGAGAGCCTGTGCGAGCTGCAATGCGACGAGGAACCCGAGCGCCGGCACCGGCCTGACGGCGGTGAGACGGTCGGCGAGCGCCGACGGGGCTATGCGCAGCCGCCTGGCGGCGGCGCTAGTTGCCGACATGTGCGACGGCGTGCTCGCGATACCAGGCGATCGTTCGCTCGAGCCCGTCGCGAAGGGAGGTGCGCGCGCGGAACCCGAAGAGCCCGCGTGCGCGTGAAGCGTCGAGGCTCCGCCGCGGCTGGCCGTTCGGCATCGACGTGTCCCAGACGAGCTCTCCCTCGAACCCGGTGAGCTCGGCGATCGTCTCCGCGAGCTCGCGAATCGGCGTCTCGACGCCGGTGCCGAGGTTCACGGGCTCGTCGCCGTCGTAGCGCTCGGCTGCGAGGAGCAGCCCTTCGGCGCAGTCGTCGACGTAGAGGAACTCGCGCGTCGGAGTCCCGTCCCCCCACAGCACGACCTGGTCCTTGCCCTCGAGCAGCTTGCGGATCAGCGCCGGGATGACGTGCGACGTGTCGAGATCGAAGTTGTCGCGCGGGCCGTACAGGTTCGCGGGCAGCAGGAAGATCGCGTTCGTTCCGTACTGCTGCCGGTACGACTGCGCGCCGACGAGTATTGACTTCTTCGCGACGCCGTACGGCGCGTTCGTCTCCTCCGGGTAGCCGTTCCAGAGCTCGTCTTCGCGAAACGGAACCGGCGTGAACTTCGGGTAGGCGCACACGGTCCCCGCGATCACCACCTTGCGTGTCTCGTTCAGGCGCGCCAGCTCGAGCACGTGCGCACCCATCATCAGATTCGCGTACCAGTACCGGCCCGGGTTGGCGCGATTCGCCCCGATGCCGCCGACCTCGGCGGCGAGGTGGAAGACGAGGTCGGGCCGGGCATCCGCGAAGAGCCGTTCCGTGTCGTCGAAGCGTGTCAGGTCGTACTCGCGGCGGCGCGCGACGAAGACGTCGTGACCGGCGCGCTCGAGCCGTTCGACGAGATGCGAGCCGAGGAACCCTGCCCCCCCGGTGACGAGCGTGCGCGCCACGTCAGGACGGCGCCGGCGCGCGGGCGTGCGCGTGCCAGTCGATGCGGCCGACCCAGCGATCGCGGTTGTCGGCGTACCACCTGATCGTCCGCAGGATCCCCTCTTCCCACGACACCTTCGGCGCCCAGCCCGTCTCGTCGTGCAGCTTCTGGTAGCCGACGCGAAGCGCGATCACGTCGGTTGCGCCGGGGCGGAGCCTCTTCTCGTCGACGACGACGTTGCGGTCGTCGGGCCAGAAGCCGTGCTCGGCGCCGATCTGCAGGATCCGGTCGCTCCAATCGCGCATCGAGATGTTCTCGCCCTGCCCGTAGACGTAGACGTCCCCGGCGACTCCGTGTGCGGCGACCGTGAGATGGCCGCGTACGCCGTCGGTGCAGAAGCAGAAGTCGCGCAGCGGTTCGAGCGCGCCGAGCTCGACCTCGGGTCGCGTCAATGCCTGGGTGATGATCGTCCCGGTGACGTAGCGCGGGTTCTGGCGCGGGCCGTAGTTGTTGAACATCCGCGTCACGACGCCGGGTACGCCGTAGGCGTCGTGGTAATTCATGGTCAGGAAGTCGGCGGCGACCTTCGCGGTTGCGTACACCGATTTCGGGTTGATCGGCGAACGCTCGTGCAGGATCAAGCCGCCGAGCTCGTCGAAGTCGTGGTGGTGCGCGACGGCCTCGCGCACGTTCCCGTACTCCTCCGAGGTGCCGGCGGTGTCGAACTTCTCGAGCTCGACGCCGTGATCGACGACCGACTGCAGCAGGTTGAGCGTCCCGAGCGTGTTCGCCACGACCGTCTCGTACGGGCGGTGCCACGACTCGCCGACGTGAGCCTGCGCGCCGAGATGGAAGATGTACGGCTTGTCCGCTGCGGTCAGAAGGTGGTCCCTCACGAGATAGTCGATGGAGGTCTTGTCGGTCAGGTCGGCGAACACGACGGTCAGCCGGCCCCGGAGGTGACCGATGTTGTTCAGCGCGCCCGACGACGTCGCCCGCACGAACGCGACGACGTGGGCGCCGAGCGCCACGAGCGCGTCCGTGAGGTGCGAGCCCATGAAGCCGTCCGCCCCCGTCACCAGGCACGTCCGCCCCCGATACACGTCGCCGAGCTCCGCGCGAAGCACGTCGAGCTCGGCCTCTGACCAGCTGGCGCTATCGTCGCCGGGCATCGATGCAGGGTAGTCGGTCACGCGGTCGGGGGACGATCTCGAGCGGGATTCTCACGGGGATCTCGACGGCGGCCGTGAGCGGGTCGGCCGCGGTCGCGGGCGTCATTCTGTCCCGGAAATTTGGGCACGGCGTAAAGACGGACGGGTTCTTCGCCGCCTACGGCGTCTACCTCGCGCTCGTCCTCGTGGCGAACGCCCTGCGCGTGGTCGTTCTGCCGCGGTTCGCCCTCGCGCGCGCCGACGGCAGGCTGCGTGGCGAGGTGGGGACGTGGGGGGCGGCTCTCGCGGTGCCGCTCGTGCCGGCGGTCGCCGTCGCACTCGCCTGGCCGCACGGCATCGCGTTCGTCCTCGCCGGCAATCCCCATGCCCGCCACCAGGCTGCCGAGCTGCTGCCGTGGCTCGTGCCGGCCGCGGCTGTTCAGATCTACGCCGGCGTGGTCGCGAGCGCGCTCGCGGCGCTCGACGACTATGCGACCGCGGCAATGGGATTCGGCGTCGGCGCGGTCGCGGGCCTGGGCGTGATCGGCGCGCTCGTGGATCACGGCGTCGTGGCCTTCGGCTGGGGGCTCTGCGTGAACGGCGCGATCGCCTGCGCCGTGCCGCTCGCGGTCGCGGGGCGCCGCGGGGCTGTCGGAGCGCCGGACGCCCGCATCGCGGTGCGGCTGCACGAGCTGCTCGACGGCGTGGCGCTTCCTCTTGCCCTGCAGGGCCTGTTCATCGTCGGCGTGCGCTTCGCGAACGGGCTCGGTGCCGGCAAGGCGACGACGTTCTCGTACGCGTACCTGATTGCCGCGTTCCTCGTCGCCGTGACGGCGACGTCGATCGCGCTCGTCACGACGGTGCCGTTCGTGCGGGAAGGATCCTCACCTGACCGCGTCGCCCGCCATGTGGTCGCGGTGTCGTGGATCTCGCTCGCCATCGTCGCCGCCGCGGCGGGAGTATTCGCGCTCGCGGGCGAAACGGTGGTACGGCGCGTGCTGGGATCCGGCTACGGCGGATCGACGGGCACCGAGCTCGGCCGCCTCGTCGTCTACCTCGCGCCGTGGATGGTCGCCTCGGTCGCCGTGACGGTCGCCTACCCGCTCGTCTTCGTCCGGGGCCGAGCCCGCTGGCTGCCGCCGCTCGCCGCCGTCGTGCTCGCCGTCCACGTGCTGGTCGAGTGGGGTGGGCGCACCGCGTTCGGGCTCGGCGGGGTCGCGGGTGGCCTCGCGCTCACGACCGCGGTCGTGCTCGTCACGCTGCTCGTGGCGCTCGGTGCGCTCAGGCGTTCGCTGGCCGGGCTCGCCGTCGCAGCCGCCGTCTGCGGCGTGCTCGCCGTGGCCGCGTTCGGCCTGCCGCGTTCCGTCCTCGGAGCGGTCGCCGCTGCGGCCGCGGGACTCGCTCTCTACGCACTCGCGCTCGGCTTGTGGCGTCCCGCAGGGCTCCGCCACGCATGGGCTTACGTGCGGACGCTGCAGTAGCCTGGCCGCGTGTCCGTGAAGGAACTGGTGCGGCGGCTCGGCCGGACGCCGGTCGGTAAGAACCTCATCCACGCCGCCGTTCTGCGCGACCCGGCGGCGATGCGCTTCACGACCGTCGAGCGCTGGCCCTCCTCGGTCCGGGGTTTCGAGGACCTCTCGTTCCTGTTCTCGTCGAACCAGCTCAACCACGGCGTCGCCTCGCTGCAGATCGACGAGGCTGCTCTTCTCTTCCGTCTCGCCCGCAATGTCCATTCGGGCCCGATCGCGGAGATCGGCCGGTTCAAGGGCGGAAGCACCGTCGTCTTCGCATCGGCGCTGCCGGACGGAGTCGAGCTCTGGTCGTACGACCTCCACGTCGCACTGCGGCCGGACATGACGGGCGAGCAGCTCGACACGGAGCTGCACGGCGCACTCGAGCGGCTGGGCCTCGCCGCGAAGGTGCATCTGCTGGTCGGAGACTCGCGGACCGTCGATCCGCCGCCGGCGCCGCTCGAGCTCCTGTTCGTCGACGGCGACCACTCGTACGAGGGTGCCAAGGCGGACTTCGCCCGCTGGCGCGAGTTCGTGCGACCGGGCGGTCACCTCCTGTTCCACGACGCAGTCGACACCGGCGGCTACGGCAACGTCTATCCGGGTGTGGCGCGGGCCGTCGCCGAGGTCGACCGCGATCCGCAGTGGGAGCGGCAGCCGGGTGCCGGCTCGATCGCCCACTTCGTCAAGCGTTGAAGCTCGTCGCCGTCGTCGTGAACTGGAACGGCGGCGAGGATACGCCGCGGGCGCTCGAATCGGTCGGGGGCCTCGACCGGATCTGTGTCGACAACGGCTCGACGGACGGTTCCGACCGCGTGGTCGAGGAGCGGTTTCCGGGCGTCGACCTCATTCGGACCGGTGAGAACCTCGGCTTCGCCGGCGGCGCGAACGTCGGCATCCGGCGCTCGCTCGAGCGTGCCGCGGACTGGGTGCTGCTCCTCAACGCGGACGCCGTCGCCGAGCCGGGCCTGCCGGCTGCGCTCGAGCGCGCCGCGGGCTCGAGGCCGGACGCCGGTGTGCTCGCCTGCAAGGTGCTGTTCGCGGACGGCGTCACGGTCCAGTACGCGGGCGCGCGGTTCAACGCGTGGCTCGGGTACTCCGGACGCGAGACCGGCTTCCGCAAGCCGGACAGCTTCCACACGGTCCGCGAGGTCGACCGCGCCGACGGCGCGGCGCTCGCCGTGTCGCGGAACGCAATCGACGCGGCCGGGCTGCTCGACGAGACGCTGTTCGCGTACGTCGAAGACGTCGAGTGGTCGCTGCGCATCAGGCGGGCCGGGTTCGCGGTCGTCTTCGTCCCGGACGCGGTGGTTCGGCACAAGGGCTCCGCCTCGACAGGCGGGCGCGCGTCGACGACGAACCTCTACTACGACACGCGGAACACGATCGTCACGTGCGAGCGGCACCGTCCCTTGCCGCGCGGACTCACTGCTTCCCGTCGCGGCGTCGTCGTGGCCGCGCACCTCGCGCAGGCGATCACGCATCCGTCGCGTGCAGAGGCGATGCGTGCCGTGCTCGCGGGCTGGCGCGACGCGCGCGCCGGCCGACTCGGTCAGAGAAGCTCTTTGTAGACGCCCTCGGTCGCGCGCGCGGTCGCGTCCCAGGAGTACTGCGCAGCGTGCTCGGTCCCCCGCTTCGACCACTCGTCCGGTGAATCGAGTACGTCGCGCACCGCCGCGGCGATGTCGCGCGGGTCACGAGGGTCGAACAGCCGCGCCGCCCCGCCGGTCACTTCCGGGAGCGCAGCGACGTTCGAGCAGGCGACCGGGCAGCCACACGCCATCGCCTCGAGCGTCGGCTGGCCGAAGCCCTCGTAGAGGGAGGGGAACACGAGTGCGGCGGCGCGATGCATGAGGTCGACCAACTCCGAGTCGGCGACCATGCCGCGGATCTCGACGCCGGCGGGAACGCGGCCGAAGTCACCGCCGCCCGTCAACACGAGACGCAGCGCCGGCCGCTCCTTACGGAGCTCGGCGAACGCCTCGTAGAGGCGCACGTGGTTCTTGTGCGGCCAGGGCCGAGCTGGATAGAGCAGGAACGGCTCTCGTGAGGTCGCACCGGGAGTGAACCTGCCGTGATCGATCCCGCTCGCGACGACTCTGACACGAGCGTCGTCGAGCTGGAGCCGGGACAGCGCGCGTTCGCGCACGAACGAGCTTGGCACGAGGATACGGTCCGCTCCGCGGATCGACCTGTGCCAGGCGACGCTCCGGAAGAGCCGTTCGCTGCGCGGAAACATCCCGGGCAGGTCCAGGTGCTGGACGTCGTGCAACGTCACCACCGAGGGCGCCACTCCAGGCGGGATCCGGAGCGTCAGCGGGTAGTGGACGAGAGACGCGTCGCGCATGAGCGCGCGAAGCGGGTCGGGACGCGCCGCGGCGAGCATCATTGCGACGAGGCGCTCGGGGATCGTGTGAGCACTGCGGTACGAGTCGGCGACGGTCGTCGGCAGCCCTTCGCCGGCGTTCGGCGCAACCGGCGGGACGATCACGTGGTAGTCGAGTGTCCCGATCGCGGCCAGCGAGCGTAGAAGCTCCCGCGTGTAGCGCTCCGATCCGCCGAGCGCGCCTGGAACCAGCGTCAGCAACGCAACGGCGACCACGCGATCGACCCTAGTTGAGACGATGGCGGCGTGCGCGCCGCCGTCGCGATCCTTCTTGCCGCAGCCGCGTCGACGCTGTTCGCGCTCTCGACGACGCTCCAGACGCTCGAGGCGCGGGTCGCTCCTGCAGGCGACCGTCTGCGCTCCTCGTTGCTTCGGCGCCTCGTCGCCCGTCGTACGTGGCAGGCAGGCGCGGCGGTAGGCCTTGCCGCCTGGCCGCTCCAGGCGGGCGCATTGGCGTTCGGCTCGATCGCTCTCGTCCAGCCCGCATTCGGCTTCGGGCTCGTCGTGCTGCTCGTCCTCGGGGTCCGCGTGCTCGGCGAGCGAGTCGGCGCACGGGAGTACGCGGGCTGTGTGGCGATTGCGGTCGCGGTCGGTGTGCTCGGTTGGGCGGCGCCGGCGAGCACGGGCCGCTTCACCGGCAGCGGCACCGTCGGCGTTCTGGCGTGGCTGGCGGTTGCCCTTTCCGTGCCGTACGCGCTGCGCGGCCTCGGCTTCGGCGGCGGACTTGCCACGAGTCTGGCCGCCGGCATCGGCTGGGGATGGGTCGGTCTCGGTACGGCCTTGCTCGACGACGCGGTGGCCGGCCGGCGATGGCCGAGCGCCTGCCTGTGGGCCCTCGGGATCGGCGCCGTCTCTTGGAGTGCCTTGCTGGCCGAGATGACCTCGCTCCAGCAGTGGCCTGCGACGCGCGCAGTCCCGGTCGCGTTCGCGCTGGAGATGGTCGCGCCCGCGGCGGCCACCCCTGGGCTCACGGTTCACGGTGCGGGTCCCTACGGCGGCGTCCCCTTCGGACTCGCTCTCGCCGTCGCCTGCGTCGGCGCCGGCCTGCTCGGCGGGTCGCGGTCGGTCGCGCATGCCGTGCGACCCGGCTCAGCCGAGACCGAAATGCCCCCAGTGGACTGCGATGATGAGCAGGATGGATCCGGCGGCGAGGCCGGCTCCGCCCAGGAGCGCGCCGGGACGCCGGAACCCCGGTACGACGGCGCCGAGCGCGATCGCCGCGCCGGCGATCGCGGAAAGGGCGAACCCGACTTCCGCAAGCCGGATGCCGCCGTGAACGGTGATCGCGATGATTGACATGCCGCAGAGTCTCGCGCGCCGCCCGGACAGCAAAATCGTGCTGCAATTTGGCCTGATTTCAGCACGGTGTTAGCGTCGATCGAGTGCTTCCGTCCGGCACGGTCACCTTCCTCTTCACGGACGTCGAGGGATCGACTCAGCTGCTCGCACGGCTCGGCGCCGAGGACTACGCGGCGGCGCTCGCGCGTCACCGGTCGGCGCTGGAGGCGGCGTTCGTGTCCCGCGACGGAGTCGTCGTCGACACGCAGGGCGACTCCTTCTTCGTCGCGTTCGCCCGCGCGGCCGACGCCGCGGCCTGTGCGCGCGAGGCGCAGGCCGCTCTCGGCGCCGGGCCGATCCGGGTGCGCATGGGGCTCCACACCGGCGAGCCGCTCGTCACGGATGCGGGCTACGTGGGGATGGACGTGCATCGCGCAGCACGGATCGCGGCGGTCGGGAGCGGCGGCCAGGTCTTGCTCTCGCAGCCGACCCGCGACCTGATCGAGGACGACGACATCGTCGACCTCGGCGAGCACCGCCTCAAAGACCTCACACGCCCGGAGCGGATCTTCCAGCTCGGCACGACGGCGTTTCCGCCGCTCAGGAGCCTCAATCGGTCGACCTTGCCGGAAGCGGCCCATCCGATCGTCGGCCGGAGGACGGAGAGGCGCGAGCTCGCCGACCTCGTGCGTCGTTCGCGCCTCGTCACGATCACCGGCACCGGCGGGATCGGCAAGACGCGGCTCGCGCTCCAGCTCGCCGGCGAGCTCACCGACGAGTTCCGGGACGGGGTCTTCTTCGTCTCGCTTGCGTCCGTGTCCGACCCCGAGCTCGTGCTGCCCCTGGTGCTCGAGGCGCTCGGTGTGGGTGAGAGCGACACGGTTGCCGGACGCGAGGCATTGCTCGTCCTCGACAACTTCGAGCACGTGTTCCAGGCGGCTCCCGTGCTCGCCGAGTTCCTGCGCCGCTGGCATGGTCCTACCGTCCTCGTCACGAGCCGCACGCCGCTCCACGTTTCGATGGAGCTCGAATATGCGCTCGATCCGCTGCCTGCGGACGCAGCGGTCGAGCTGTTCCTCGACCGGGCACGCACTGTGCGCAGGCAGACCGAGCCGTCGGCCACGATCGAGGAGATCTGCCGTCGCGTCGACTACCTTCCGCTCGCCCTCGAGCTCGCCGCCGCGCGCCTCAAGCTGCTCGATCCCGGAACCCTGCTCGAGCGGCTCGACTCACGACTTCCGCTGCTGACGCACGGACCTCGCGACCTGCCGGAGCGGCAGCGGACGCTCGAGGCGACGATCGCATGGAGCTACGACCTGCTCGGAGCAGACGCGCAGCGGATCTTCGCGCCTCTATCGGTCTTCGCGGGGACGTTCGCGCTCGACGCCGCGGAGGCAGTCGTCGGCGCCGACCTCGAGCTGTTGACGACTCTCGTCGACGCGAGCCTGTTGAAGCCGCGAGGCGACAGCCGCTTCCTCATGCTCGAGACGATCCGCGAGTTCGCACGCAACCGTCTGACGGACGAAGAGGCGGCTCTCCTGCCCGGGCGGCACGCCGCCTTCTTCCTCGAGCTCGCCGAGCGAGCCGCGCCGCACCTGACAGGACCGGGGGCCGCCGAATGGCTCAACTGGCTCGACGCGGATCAGGGAAATCTTCGCGCCGCGCTCGACTGGTACGCACTGGAGGAGCCGTCGCTCTACACCCGGCTCGTGATCGCGCTCTGGCGCGTCTGGCTCGTCCGAGGGCGTTACGAGGAGGCACAGCTCGGGATCGAGCGTGCGTTGCGCGCGGATCCCTCTCCGAGCGAGCGGGCCGAACTTCTGCTGCAACTGGCTGCGATCGTGATCTCTCGCGGAGACTTCGAGCGCGGGCGCGCCTGCTATGTCGAGGCGCTCGAGTTGTTCCGGGCAAACGGCGATGAGCGCGGTGAGGCTCGCAGCCTCGCGGGCCTGGGTCATGTCGCCAGCGACACCAGCCGCTGGGACGAGGCGATGACACGGTACGAGGAGAGCGCCGCCTTGTGGCGTGGGCTCGGCGACCGCCTGGGCCTTGCCGGTGTCATCGGCGATCTCGCCAACGTGCATCTGCGTTCGGGGTCGCCCCGCCCGGCGGAGGAGTTCGCGCGCGAGGCCCTCTCGATCGCGCGAGAGGTCGGCTATCGGCCCGGCGCGTGCAATGCCCTCGCCGTGGTGGGCTACGCGCGGCTCGCGACGGGAGACCTCCGCGAGGCGCGAACCTGGCTCGTCGAGAGCGCGGAGCTCGCCCACGAGGTCGGCTACCTGCACGGCCTGCTGTTCAGCATGAACGGCCTCGGGGCAGTGGCATACGAAACGGGCGACATCGATCGCGCCGCGGACATCTTCCACGCTGCGCAGGCGCTTCGTGCGCAGATGGGCGTGACGAGCGACCCGGAAGACGTACTCGTGAGCGCCGCGCGCGACGCGGTCGAGGAGGCGACCGCCGGCCGACCGACCGACGAGGAGTTCGACCTCGACCGCGCAGTCGTGCTTGCGCTCGGCGGCTAGTTTCCGTCGTAGAGCTGCACGAGCTCGTGGCCGTGCAGATCGTTCATCAGGCCGTCGACGTCACCGTCCTTGATCACGATGAACGCCGTCGACGGATTCTGATCCGGCGGCGCGTCGAACCACAGGTGCTCGAGGTGCCCGTGGTGCTTCTGTGCGATGTCGGTGACCTTCTGGACCGACCACCGGCCCGGATTCGGGCTCGTGGCGTTCGTCTTGATGAAGTTGTGCGGCACGTTCTCCTCCCGTCGCGAAAGCCGTGCCGATCATCCCCGGCGCGCCGGCCGCGCGCAAGCGACGGGCCCCCCGGAGCGGCCTTCTCGCGAGGGGCCTGTCTGCCCTTCCTTCGGTCGTTCGGGCACTTCGGATTGCGCCGCGGCTCAGCGGAGGGCGGGCGAATTTCGCTTCTGCCTGTACATCGCCTCATCGGCGCGCGACAGCAGCGACATGTCGCTTTCGGCCCCGTCCCAGGTCGCGACGCCGGCGGACGCTCTGTGCTCTTCGCGCAGGCAGGCGGCGAGCCGGGCGACGACGTCGTCCGCGGCCGTCGCATCGGCGCCTGCGAGGAGGACGGCGAACTCGTCTCCGCCGAGCCGTGCGAGGACGTCGTTCTCGCGGAGTGCCGCCGACCAGCGGCTGCTCACCTCACGGAGCAGTCGGTCGCCCGCGGCGTGCCCGTCCCGGTCGTTCACCAGCTTCAGCCCGTCGACGTCCAGCGCGACGATGCTGACCGATTCTCCTGTTCGCCGTGCCCGCGCGAGCGCGCCGGCCAGATGCTCGTACCAGCCGCGCCGGTTCGGCAGCCCCGTGAGCTCGTCGGTCACGGCCTGCTCACTGAGCTTGTCGAGCAGCTCGGCCCGGGCGAGTGCCGTCCCGATCATGCCTGCGAGCAGCGCCAGGACCTGGACGTGCTCGTCGTCGACCGCGTCCGGCACCTCGCTGTAGACCTTCAACACGCCCATCGCGGCACCGGCATGAAGCAGCGGTACGACGACCATCGAGCGGGCGCCCACGCGCCGGCACGCCTCACGGTCGACCCGGTCGTCGCGCTCCGTGTCTGCGCAGACGAGCGTCTCCCGCGTCCGCAGCGCACGTCCTGAGATCGTCGTCTCGCGCTCGAGCCGTATGCCCGCGTATGCCGTCGCCGTACCCGAGACGGCGCTGTAGACCAGGTCGGGCCCGTCCGGCAGCTCCACGACCCCCGCGTCGGCGCCCGTCAGTCGCCGCGCTTCGTCGACGATCGAGGCCATGACCGCTTCGCTCGCGATCTCGGACGTGGCGATCGCATTCTGCGTCTCGACCAGGCGCCCGAGCTCTTCCAGGCGTCCGTCCGCGAGGGCCGTCTGGCGTCGCTGCTCGGCCATGACCCGGTTCGTGCCCACGCCGACGACCCCGGCGACCACCGACCACAGGACGACGCCCCGCCACCCGCTGTGCGGATAGAGGGGGTCGCCGATGAACACGATCGGCACCGCGAGCAGCAGTGTCGTACAGGTCGTGATCGCAGCGATCTCCCAGATCCCGAGAACGAGCCCGACCCAGACCACGGTGAGCATCGCAAGCGGCGTGTAACCGGTCGTGCTGCCACCCTGCGCCTGGCGCAGCAGGCCGACGACGAGGTCGCAGCACACCGGTACGACGAGCATCCAGGCGGCCGGCAGGCGCGGCCAGGGGATTCGCCAGGCCGCCGTCACGACGACGCAGGCCACGGCCGCGGCGGTCCCGTACACGAGCCACTCGATCTGCTCGCTGCCGAGGGCCGAAGCTGAAAACGCCAGGACGTAGAACCACGCCGCCGGCACCGCCGGCAAGGCGAACCAGGACAGCCGCTTGTCCTTCACGATCCTCTGGTATCGGAGCGTGCGGCCGGGTCCTTGAGCCTCGGTGCGCGACCTCAGGGCCGTCACGCTCGTTACACGCTGGATGGAGACTGCTCGCCGAGCTCTCGTCACGACTGCCGCCGCGGTCGCCGTTGTCGTGTTCGCGCTGGCGCTCTGGAAGGTCCGCGTGGTGATCGCGCTCCTGTTCGTCGCGTTCACGATCGCAGCGGCGATGCGCCCCGGCGTCGAGGCGCTGCACGCGCGGGGCATCCCGAGAGCGGTGGGCGTCCTGCTCCACTACCTCGTCGCCGTCGCCGTGCTTTCGGTCGTGCTCTGGTTGATCGTCCCGCAGGCGATCAGCCAGGTGCAGACCGCGATCGGCGGCCAGGCGGCGCACCGCAAGCTGGAGCACGCCGCTGCGCACAGCAGCGGCCTCGAGCATGCGTTCTTCGTCGGACTCGACCGCCGGCTGCGTCACCTCCCGAGCGGCTCCGCGCTGCTGCATCCGGCGGTGACGGTGACCAAGAAGGCCCTCGAGGTGATCGCTGCAGCGTTCTTCACGTTCGCGGTCGCCGCCTACTGGATCTTCGAGCGCGAGCGCGCACAGCGGCTCGTCCTCCTGACGCTCCCGAAAGCGAAGAGACAGGTCGTTCGCGACACCTGGGTTCTGATCGACGCCAAGCTGGGCGCGTTCGTCCGCGGCCAGCTGCTGATGATCTGCTTCGTCAGCACGGTCCTGTCCGCTGCGTTCTGGGCGCTCGGCCTGCCGTACTGGCTGCTGCTCGGCGTGTTCGCCGGCCTGGTGGAGATGGTTCCCGTGGTCGGGCCGCTGATCGGAGGCGGGCTGGCGGTCGCGGTCGCGCTGACGCAAGGCTGGGAGACGGCGGCCTTGACGGCCGTCGCCGTCTACGGGCTGCGGCTGCTGCAGGACTACTTGATCAATCCGCGCGTGCTCGGGCACGCCGTCGGGTTGTCGCCGCTCGTCGTCCTCGTGACGGCGTTCACCGTCACGATTCTCTTCGGCCCGTACTACGTCGTGCTCTCGGTCCCGCTGGCCGCCGTGCTCGGAACCGTCATCGACGTCACGGTCCTCGACCGCGACCCTGCGAGCGAGCCGGTGCCTGCCGTGATCTTCCCGGCGAAGGAACGCGAAGCCTCCTAGATCGCTAGAGGATCTTCGAAAGGAACTGCTTCGTGCGTTCCTGCTCGGGTGCGGTGAAGAAGTGCTCGGGCGTGCCCTCTTCGATGATGCCGCCGTCGTCCATCATCACGATCCGGTCCGCGGCCTTCCGCGCGAAACCCATCTCGTGCGTGACGACGATCATCGTCGTGCCTTCGTGGGCAAGTTCCTCCATCACGCTGAGCACCTCGCCGGTCACCTCCGGGTCGAGTGCGCTCGTCGGCTCGTCGAACAGCATCAGTGCCGGCCTCATGGCAAGCGCGCGCGCGATCGCGACGCGCTGTTGCTGTCCGCCGGACAGCTTGCCGGGATACGTGTAGCGCTTGTCGCTGAGACCGACGCGCTCGAGGAGCTCTTCGGCCCGGAACACGGCCTGGTCGTGCGGCAGCCCGAGCACGCGGATCGGCGCCTCGACGACGTTCTCGAGCACCGTCATGTGCGGGAAGAGATTGAAGCGCTGGAAGACCATGCCGATCTCCGTCCGCTGCCGGGCGATGTTCTTCTCGGAGTCCTCGACCAGCCTGCCGTTCCGCTGGCGGTACCCGATCAGATGACCGTTCACGGTGATCCGGCCGCCGTCGATCTTCTCGAGATGGTTGATACAGCGGATGAACGTCGTCTTGCCGGAACCGGACGCGCCGATGATGCAGACCGTCTCACCCTTGTGGACGTCCAGGGTGACACCCTTGAGGACCTCGAGCTTGCCGAAGCTCTTGCGGACGTCCTCGGCGCTCATCACGACGTCGCTCATCGCGCACCTCGCGCCCAGGCGGTGACCGGGTTCCACGCCGCGACGAGACGCTCGCGGAACCCGATCACGTCACCGCGCTCGCTCGCCGCGAGCCGGCGCTCGATCATCGCCTGCACGAACGTCCACACCGTCGTCAGCACGAGGTACCAGAAGGCGACCGCGATGAAGTAGTCGGCGATGAAGGTCCGCGAGTACCCCTGCTCCGCATCGGCGAACAGCTCGTAGACGCCGATCGTGTACGCGAGCGACGTCGTCTTCATCATGTTGTTGAACTCGTTGCCGAGCGGCGGGACGATCACGCGTGCGGCCTGCGGCAGGACGATGCGCCGTATCGCGAGCGCGTAGCGCATGCCGAGCGATCGCGCCGCCTCCATCTGACCCTTGTCGATGGAATCGATCCCGGCCCTGATGATCTCGCGCATGTACGCGCCCTCGTTGATGCTCAGCGCCACGATTGCCGCGACGGCGGCATCGGACACCGTGAAGCCGATGTGGAGCGTCGGCCAGCTGAAGGCGAAGTAGAGGTAGAAGATCTGGACGAGGAGCGGCGTGCCGCGAAAGACGAGCACGTATACACCCGAGAGCGCACGGAGCGGCCAGATGCGCGACATGCGTGCCAGGGCGGCGAAGAGGCCGAGCAGCACGCCGAGCGTCTGGGCGACGACCGAGATGTAGACCGTCGCCCAGAGCGCACGGGCGAATGTGCCGTCCGGATGGAAGAGCCGGAGCCAGATGACGTGCCAGTCGATCGCGACGAGCACGCGCGTGCGTCTACTTCTTCAGCGCGAATGCGCTGAGATTCCACTTCGCCAGGATCTTCGGCAGCGAGCCGTTCTTGTACAGCGTCGTCACGGCCTTGCCGATCTGGCTGCCGAGGGGATCTCCCTTGCGCGTCGCGATGCCCTCGGGCGCCGACTCGATCTGCTTGCCGGCGGTCTGGAACTTCCCGTGCGTCGTCGTGATGTAGTACGCCACCGGGGGCGCGTCGGCGAAGTACGCGTCCACCTTGCCCGCGAGGATCGCAGCAGCCGCGCTCGTATCGGCCGGGAAGATCTTCACGGTGATCTTGGCCTTGCCCTGCTTCGAGAGGGCGGCGTTCTCGGCGGCGAGCGCTGCCGCCTCCGTCGTCGCGGACTCGACCGCGACGCTCTTGCCGCTCAGTGATGCGAGCGTGCTGATGTGCGAAGGGTTGCCCTTCTTCACCATCAGGAACGCGCCCACCGTGATGTACGGCGTGAAGTGCACCTGCTTGCTGCGCGCCGCGGTAATCGTCATCGAGCTGATGATCGCGTCGCACTTCTTCTTGAGCAGTGCGGGAATGATCACGTCGAAGCCCGTCACCTTGATCTGCGCGCTCGCGCCGATCTGTTTCGCCACGGCGTTCGCGATGTCGATGTCAGCTCCGGTGGGCTTGCCTCCGACCAGGGATTCCATCGGTGGGTAGGTGGTGTCGCTGCAGAACGAGATGGTCTTCGCCTGTCGCGCCGCACCGGCCGGATAGGCGACGAGCGCCCCGACAGCCAGTATCAAGGCCCCTACCGCGGCGATGCCGATCGATCTCATGGCCTACTCCTGTCCTCGAAAGTCGGCCTGCCGCCGGAGATCGTAATCGGGGTTCCAATCGCGCTTCTGGGGGCTAACAGAGCCGTAACCGCCGCTCTTTACACTTCCGGCCAGTGTCCGAGCAGCCGACGGAAGTTGCGGCCCTCTTCGAGCGGCTGAAGGAGGAGGTGCGCGCCGCGGGCCCCAGGGCGGCCGATGTTCCCCCGGCGCAGGTGCGGCTGTCGGCCCGCGACCAGGCCGAGCGCCTCTGGCCCGTCTCGGCCGAGCGGCCGATCGTCGGGAAGGTCGGGCCGGTCAAGGCCGTTCTCCGGCGTCTGATGAGATGGTACGTCGAGCCTGCACTCGCCGACCAGCGCGCGTTCAACGACGCCCTGCTGAAGCTCGTCGACGATCTCGACGAGCGCCTGCGGCGGCTCGAGTCCCAATGAGAGTGGCCGTGTGCGCCCCGCAGGTCCCGTTCGTCCGGGGCGGAGCGGAGCTGATGGCCGACGAGCTCGTCGCGGCGCTCCGCACACGGGGCCACGAGGCCGAGCTCGTGACGATGCCGTTCAAGTGGTACCCGGGTGCGCGTGTGCTCGACCAGGCGTTCCTGTGGCGCCTCGTCGACCTGACGGAGGCCGACGGACGGCAGATCGACCGCGTCGTCGCGACGAAGTTTCCCGCCTACTGTGTCCGTCACCCGCACAAGGTCGCCTGGGTGCTGCACCAGTTTCGACAGGCGTACGACTACGACCGCACCGAGCTCGGGCAGTTCTCCGAGAGCGCAGTCGACCGTGCAACGCGGCGTGCGGTCGAACGGCTGGATGCCGTGGCGCTCGGAGAGGCGCGGCGCGTCTTCGCGACGTCGCGCAACGTGGCGGAGCGGCTCCTGCGGTACAACGGGATCGAGGCGGAGCTGCTGCCGCACCCGCCGCAGTCGCTGCCGTACCGCACCTCCGAGCAGGAGGGGTTCGTCCTCTCGGTGAATCGCCTCGACCGCGCGAAGCGCATCGACCTGCTGATCGAGGCGGCGCAGCACGAGCCGTCCGTCCGGATCGTGATCGTCGGCGACGGTCCTGACCGGGCGCGGCTGCAGGAGCTCGCGCGCGGTCTGAACGGACAGGTCGAGTTCGCGGGCCGTATCGGCGACGAGCAGCTGGCGGATCTCTACGCTCGCTGCCTCGCCGTCTACTACGCGCCGATCGACGAGGACTTCGGGATGGTTCCGTACGAGGCCTTCCTCGCGGAGAAGCCGGTACTGACGACGACGGACGCCGGCGGTCCGCTCGAAGTGGTGTTCGACAGACAGACGGGCGTCGTCGTCGCGCCCGAGGCGGCCGAGCTCGGGCGCGCGGTCGCGTACCTGCGGGAGCACGTCGACGAGGCGAGCGCGTGGGGCCGGGCGGGCAGGGCGATCGCCGAGCGCGTCACCTGGGACGCGTGCGTCGACGCGCTGTTGTCGTGAAAGTCGCGTACTACTCGCCGGTGGCGGCGTCGCGCTCGGGGATCGCCGACTACTCGGCCCTGCTGCTCCCGGCGCTGCGCGAGCGCGTCGACATCGTCGTCGCAGAGCCGCGCCGCCGCGCGCCGGAGGCCGACGTCGCGCTGTACCACATCGGCAACGACCCGGACGCGCACGGCTGGATCGTCGACGCCTTCCGTCGCCGTCCCGGCGTCGTCGTGCTGCACGAGTTCGTTCTCCATCACCTCATCTCCGGCATCACCCTCGGCCGCGGCGACCCGCGTGGATATCTCGACGCCATGGAGCGCGAGCTCGGCGTCCCCGGGCGGCTGATAGGGCTCGGCGTGCTCGACAACCTCCTGCCGCTGTTGTGGGAGACACAGCCGGAGCGGTTCCCGCTCGCGGGGACGATCCTCGACCGGGCGCAGGGCCTGATCGTCCACTCGCGGTACGTCGCCGACCGCGCGCGCGCCGCGGGGTACGGCGGCCGGCTCTGGCGGATACCGCATCCCGCGTGGCAGATGGACCGAGTCGAGCCGGCGACCGAAGTCGCGGGTGACCCGCTGATCGGCTGCTTCGGTCACCTCAACATGAACAAGCGCATCCCGGAGCTGCTGGAGGCATTCGCGGCATTCCGCCGCAGCCGGCCGCGCGCGCGCCTCTTGCTCGCCGGCGGGACCGGGGAACGCTTCGACCTCACGCGGCGCCTCGAGCGGCTCGGCGTGGGCGACGGCGTCGTTCGCCTCGACTATCTGCCCGAAGAGCGGATGTGGTCGCTGATGGCGGCTTGCGACGTCCTGGTCAACCTGCGCTTCCCGACGATGGGCGAGACGTCCGGGTCGGTGATCCGCGGCCTGTCGCTCGGCAAGGCTCTCGTGGTCTCCGACGTCGGCTGGTTCGCCGAGCTGCGGGACGGCGTCGCCCTCCGCGTACCGGTCGACGAGTACGAGGTGCCGGTGCTCGAGGCGGCCCTCGGCTTCGCCTGCGAGCATGCCGCCGCCCTCGGCGCAGCGGCGCGCGCGTATGTCGAGCGCGAGCACGCCCTTCCTCGCGTCGCCGATGCGTACGTCGCGGCGCTCGAGGTGGCGGCGGGCGGCGACCGCGTGAACGAAGAAGTGCTCTGGCGGATCGCCGAAGCGGCGGCGGAGGCCGGGATCGACGACGCCGGCGCGCTCGCCCGCGAGGCGGTCGCGTCCGGGATCGTCGCGTGACGGAGATCGCAGCGGTACGCACGCGCACGCTCGCCGTTCCGGCCTGGCTCTGGCTGGGGGCGATCGTCGTCGGCTCGGTCGCGGTGCGGATCGCGCTCGGCCGCCAGGTCGTCGCACCGTGGATCATGGTGGACGAGCTCATCTACTCCGAGCTCGCGAAGTCGTTTGCGACCACCGGTCACTTCGAGATCCGCGGTGTCGCCTCCAACGGCTACGGATTCGTCTACCCGGCGCTGATCTCGCCGGCGTGGAAGCTCTTCGGCGCGATGCCGTCGGTGTACGGCGCCGCGAAGGCGATCAACGCAATCGCGATGTCGCTTGCCGCGGTCCCTGCGTACTTCCTGGCGCGTCGCCTGCTCGGAACGGGCCTGGCGCTGCTCGCCGCCGTGCTGACGGTCCTCGTGCCGTCGATGCTCTACACCGGGACGCTCATGACGGAGAACGCGTTCTATCCGCTGTTCCTCGTCGTCTGTCTCGCGCTCGTCGCCACACTCGAGCGGCCGACACCGTTGCGGCAGGCCGGCGTGCTCGTCCTCTGCGGGCTCGCCTACGCGACCCGGCAGCAGGCGATCGCGCTGGTGCCCGCCGTCGCGATGGCGCCGCCGCTGCACGGGCTGATCGACCGAGATGTCAAGCGGCGCGTGCGTTCGTGGCTGCCTCTGTACGCGATCCTCGCCGTGGGTGCCGTCGCCGTGCTCGCCGGCACGGTTGCGCGCGGGCGGTCGCCGCTCTCGCTGCTCGGTGCGTACCGCGCCGCGACGAGCGTTCCGTATTCGGCCGGCTCGGTCCTGCACTACCTGCTGTGGCACGTCGCGGAGCTCGACCTCTACGTCGGCGTGATCCCGTTCGCAGCTCTGATCGCAATCTGGCTCGCACCGCGCACCACCTCGCCCGCGACGCGCGCCTTCGCCGCGGCGACGCTGCCGGTGACCCTCTTCCTGCTCGTCGAGGTTGCGCTCTTCGCCTCGACGCAGTCTGCGCGGATCGAAGAGCGGAACATGTTCTATCTCGCACCGTTCGCGCTGATCGCGATGCTCGGTCTCGCCGCTCGAGACGTCGTCCCGCGCGTGCCGTGGGCCGTCGCCGGCGGTGCTCTCGCGGCGGGTGTGCTCCCGGTTGCGATCCCCTTTTCGCGATTCATCCGGACGGACGCCGTCTCCGACACGTTCGCGCTGCTCCCGTGGTGGTGGGTCCAGGACCGCGGCATCCACTTCGGCACCCTTCGTCTGATCGCGCTCGGCGTCGGCCTCGCGGCGGGTCTCGTCTTCGCCGTCCTGCCCCGCCGGTTCGCGCTCGTCCTGCCCGTGCTCGTCGCGGCGTACTTCGTCGTGACGACGGCCGTCGTGCAGAACGGCCGCCACGGTATCCGCCAGGCCTCCGTGGGCAAGCTCTGGGCGGGAATCAAGGTCTCGCATCCGAACTGGATCGACCGGCGGATCGGCCGGAATGCGGATGTGACGGAGCTCTGGAACGGCGGCTTCGTCGAGACGGTCTGGGAGAACGAGTTCTTCAACCGCAGCGTGAGGCAGATCGTCCATCTCGGGAACCACCCCGACGACGTCCTGCCGGCGACGACGGTCCACGAGCGCTCCGACGGCGTGCTGGCGAAGCCGGACGGAGCGACGCTGCGCGTCGGCTACGCACTCGTGCCCTCGTCACCCGCCATCGCGGGTACGACGGTCGCGGCGGACAGCGGCACCGGGCTCCGACTCGTTCGCGTCGACGGCCCGCTCGTGGTCCTGACGAACGTGAGCGGTCTGTACCCGGACACCTGGTCGCGTCGGGACGTCACGTACACGCGGCGACGGTGCACGGGCGGATTCGTGTCGGTGGTGCTGCAGAGTGACCAGAGCCTGTTCTCGAACGATCAAACCGTCACCGCGCTCGAGGGCGGCAGGGTCGTCGGGCAGATCAACGTCCCGCCCGACGGCAACACGCATCGGTTCCTCGTGCCGCTCCAGCGCGACGCCGGACAGCTCTGTACCGCGAGCTTCCGGGTCGCCCGGCTGCGCGTCCCTGCCAGGGTCGAGCCGGGCTCGACGGACACGCGCGCGCTCGGCATCCATTTCCTCCAGTTCGACTACCTGCCGTGAGGGTTGTGTTCGACGTGAGTCCGCTGTCGCACGAGCGGACGGGCGTCAACAACTACATCCGGGGATCGCTCGGCGGACTTGTCGAGATCGGCCGCGAACGCGGTCACGAGATCGTCGCGTTCGCGCCGACATCGCCCGCCGGCCGCCGTGTCATCGGCGAAGAGCTCGCAGGCCTCGACATCGAGGTGCGACTGCTCCCGCTTCCGGGCGCGCACGGTTGGCGCACGATGTGGTCGCTCGTCGGATCGCCGGCGGCCGAGCGGTGGCTCGGCCCGTTCGATGCGCTCCACTTCACGGACTGGATGTTCCCGCCGCAGCGGCGCGGAGTCCGGGCGACCACGATTCACGATCTCGTTCCCCTCCATCACCCCGAGTGGACGACGCATCGCACGCAGGCCATGCACGGGCGCAAGTACCGGAATGCGGCAAGGACGTGCGATGTCGTGTTCGCGAACTCGGAATTCACCGCCGACGACTTCGCTCGAACGCTCCGCTTCCCACGCGAGCGGGTCGTCGTCGCATATCCCGGGATCGGCCCACAGTTCACTGCGGAGGGCGACGCCGCGGAGCTCGAGGCCCCGTACGTGCTGGCGGTCGCCACCCTCGAGCCGAGGAAGAACCTCGGCACGCTCGTGGACGCGCTTGCGGCGCTCGCGCGGGACGACCTGGTGCTTGCCGTCGTCGGCGGACGAGGCTGGGGGAAGCAGCCGGAGCTCGACCGGCCCGGCGTCGTGCGCCTCGGGCGAGTGCAGGACGACGAGCTGGCGCGCCTGTACCGCGGTGCCGCCGTCGTCGTCTATCCGTCGAGGTTCGAGGGGTTCGGCATGCCGATCACGGAGGCGATGGCGTGCGGTGCGCCAGTTGTGGCGTCGTCGCATCCGTCGCTCGACGAGGCGAGCGGAGATGCGGCGCTCCGAGCGGACCCGGAGCGTCCCGAGGCGATCGCAGAGGCAATCGAGGCGGCCCTCGCGAACGGCACCGAGTTGCGCGAGCGCGGGCTCGCACACGTGAAGCGCTTCTCGTGGAGGCGTGTCGGCGAGCTGTTCGTGGAGGGCTACGAGCGATTCGCGTAGCGCTCGACACGACGCCGCTCACGCAGTCGCGCGCAGGCACCGCGCGCTACGTCGACGGGCTGCGGCGGCACCTCGGTGCGGAAGTCGTCGAGCTCGCGTTCCCCGCGACGTCGCGGCTGCGCACGGCGGCGGCCGATCTTGCGTGGTATCCGCGGCTCCGGGCGCCCCGCGGTGCCGACGTACTGCATTGTCCGACGTTCCGCGGGCCGTTCCGTGCACGGGGCCCGCTCGTGGTCACGGTCCACGACCTCGCGGTCCTGCGCCATCCCGACTGGTTCAACCGCTGGACGGCGACGTACTCGCGTGTCGCCGTTCCGCGGGTCGTCTCCGCGGCGAGCCGGTTGATCGCGGTCTCCGAGTTCACCAAACGAGAGCTCGTGGCGCTGCTGCGAGTCCCGCCGGAGAAGATCCGCGTGGTGCCGAACGCGGTGGAGGATGTGTTCGTGCCCGAGGGCCCGCGCGCCGAGGGCGACTACGTGCTGGCGGTGGGCACGCTGGAGCCGCGCAAGAACCTCGCGCGCATCGCCCAGGCTGTCGACGGCGAGCTGCGCGTCGTGGGTCGACCGGGATGGCGCGGCGTCGAGCTGCCGGCGAACGTCACGTGGCTCGGCGGGGTGTCGGACGAGGAGCTCGCGAAGCTCTACCGCGGCGCGCGGTGCTTCGTCTACGCCTCGCTCTACGAGGGATTCGGCATACCCGTCGCCGAGGCGCTCGCCTGCGGGTGTGCGGTCGTCACGAGTCGTGACTCGGCGATGACCGAGATCGCGCGCGCCGACGCCGTGTACGTCGATCCGACCGATGTCGACTCGATCCGCGACGGCATCGCGCGCGCGACTGCGGTTGCACCCCGGCGGGCGGCTTCGTGGTCCGAGGTGGCGGCGCAGACTCTCGCCGTGTACGAGGAGGTCGCGTGATCGTCCTCGATGCCGACGTGCTCGGGCGCAACCGCACCGGCGAGGAGACGTACGTCCTCAATCTGCTGCGCCAGCTGCCGGTCGTCGCGCCGGACCTGAGTTTCGCGGCGGTGACGCGCAGGCCCGAGCTCGTGCCGGACGGAGTGGAGGCTGTCCCTCTGCCCGCGCGCTCGCAGGAGCTGCGCATGGCCTGGTCGCTCCCGCGCCTGCTCCGGCGGGTGCGGCCGCAGCTCGCCCATTTCCAGCACGCGGTGCCGCTCGGCTGGCACGGGAAGACCGTGGTCACGCTGCACGACCTGCACTTCGAGCGCGACCCGAGTGTGATGGGGCTGCTCGACCGCGTGACCTTCAAGGCGGTCGTGCCCAGGGCCGCGAAGCGGGCCGACCACGTCCTCGCGGTGTCCGAGCGCACCCGCGACGACGCGATCGCGCTGTACGGCCTCCGCCCGGACACGGTCACCGTGACGCCCCACGGGGTCGACCCCGCCTTCGGGCCGGGAGACGACGCGCCCGGAGGCTATCTGCTGTTCGTCGGCGCGATCCAGGCGCGCAAGGACCCGCTCGCCGCCGCGGAGGCCGCCCGCGAGGCCGGGCTGCCGCTCGTCGCCGCCGGTCCGGAGAAGGAGCCCGCGCTCGCGCGACGGCTTCGCGACGAAGGCGTGGACGTGCGCGGCTGGGTCGACAAGCCGGAGCTCGCCCGCCTCTACCGGCAGGCGGCAGCACTCGTCCTGCCGTCTCGCTACGAGGGGTTCGGCCTGCCCGTCCTCGAGGCGATGGCGAGCGGCACGCCCGTCGTCGTCTCGCGGGACCCGGCGCTGCGGGCGGTGGCCGGTGACGCCGCCGCCCCCACGGTCCAGGCCGCGCTCGAGCAGCGTGACGTCTGGCGCCGGAAGGGTCTCGCGCGGGCGAAGCTCTTTTCGTGGGAGGAGGCCGCGCGGCTCACGGCCGAGGTCTACCGGCGGGTGCTCGCATGAGCCGTGTCGTGAAACGCTCCTCGATCGCGGCGGGCGTGCTCGTGTCGTGCTGGGTCGTAGCGGTGATCGTGTCGTTTGCTCTCGACCACGGAGACAGACCGATCAGGGCCGACGCGATCTTCGTCTTGTCCGGCTCGCCCGCCCGTCTCCCAGCCGGACTGCGACTCATGCGCGAGGGGTACGCGCCCCTCCTCGTCGTCTCTCGAACCAGCGGCCCGACGAGGCTCGAGCAGCGAGTTTGCGCGCACGACCTGCCGGTTCGAGTTCTCTGCCTCCAGGCGCACCCATACTCGACGATGGGCGAGGCGGAGTTGCTTGCGCGGCTGGCGGCGGCCCGTGGCTGGGATCGGGTGGACGTCGTCACCTCGCAGTACCACGTCATCCGGGCCCGCCTGCTGATCGACCGTTGCTACCGAGGTCAGCTTCGCGTCGTGGGCGCGCACGACACGTTCTGGGGTGTCGTCGTCAACGCCGCGCTCGAGAGCGGCAAGCTCGTGTATCACGAGCTCGTCCACCGCGGCTGCTAGACGAGCGTCGTGCCTAGGCGCTCGGACATCCATTCGATCTGTCTGGTTGGTTCGGGTCCGATTGTGATTGGGCAGGCGGCGGAGTTCGATTATGCGGGGTGTCAGGCGTTGAAGGTGTTGCGGGAGGAGG